>ERZ1032078.585-NODE-585-length-14338-cov-14.066933_pt1 | contig 14338 bp, 10 predicted proteins | sample MGYA00517101_ERZ1032078 | MGnify/ENA primary metagenome ERZ1032078 (study PRJEB33719, sample SAMN04261301) | wastewater metagenome | biome: rural village; feature: human; material: feces | host: Homo sapiens | place: El Salvador | collected 2013-01-14 ... | reverse complement strand
ACCAAGGCATGCTCTCGCTGCGCGACATAGAACGCATACTGCGTAGCGGCAAACGCGTGGTATGGACACTACACGATATGTGGCCCTTCACGGGGGTATGTCACCACGCTGCCCAATGTGAGCGGTGGAAGAGCGGCGAAGGGTGCGGCAAATGCCCTTTACTCAAACGCCCCAAAGCGGTAGACATGAGTGCGCGTACCTATCGACGCAAACTGAAAGCCTATCGTGCGGGACACTTCACGGCCGTAGGTTGCAGTCGTTGGTTGGCAGGTTTGGCCGCAGAGTCGCCCTTGTTTGAAGGACAGCGTGTGGTGAGCATTGCCAACGTGATAGATACGGACTTTTACCAACCTACCTTTGCCGAAGGACAACCCTCACAGGCCAAAGTGCGCCAAGCGTTAGGCATCAACGCTGAAGAACGTGTGTTGCTATTCATTGCACGCGACGTGGCCGACCCTAACAAGGGCATCAGTTTCTTAATCGAAGCACTGCAAACCATAGCCACCCAACAACCCGAATTGGCCGAACATATTACGCTACTCCTTGTAGGACTCAATAGTGAACGTTATGCTACGGCCTTACCCTCTCCCGTTAAAGGGCGTGCTGTCAACTATTGCAGCGACGAGGGCCAACTGCGCCAACTCTATCAAGCGGCCGATCTCTTGGTCATGCCCACCTTAATGGACAACCTTCCCAACACCATTGCTGAAGCCTCAGCCTGCGGTCTGCCCACCATAGCTTTTGGCGTAGGAGGTGTGCCTCAAATGGTCGGAACGGGCGTTAATGGCTACCTTGCGCAGCCTGAGCAGGCCGCAGACTTTGCACAAGGTATCATACGTTGCCTTTGCTCCGACAGTCTGCAAGCTATGGCGCGCAACGCACGCACCATAGCTATTAAGAATTACTCGCCACGCAGTGTGGCGGAGGCATATTTGAACTTATGAAGTCGTCTAAACTTTTCTGACGAAGATTATATTTAAACTTTTATCTCTTCTAAATTCAATCTTTACCTTTCTTTTTGACCGCTTTTTGACCTTTCATCGGTCGTGTAGCTCGCTACACTCCCTCTTCAAGGCCCAAAATCGCTTCAAAAATAAAGGCAAATCTTGAACTTCATAAAAGTTTAGACGACTTCTATAATTTTTGAGTTAACCCGAAAAAGAAATGATTAAAATCACCATAGCCACCGTCACTTACAATGCGGCAGCACTCATTGAGCGCACCATACGCAGTGTGGAGGAACAAACCTACGTAGCCGTTGAACACCTCATTGTCGATGGCAACTCACGCGATAATACGCTTGAGATTGTTCATCACTACCAAGAGCGCAATAGTCGCGCTCGCATTCGCCACGAAATCGTATGTCGCAGCGAACCTGATGAGGGACTCTACGATGCCATGAACAAGGCTATCGACATGGCTACGGGACACTACATTCTCTTCCTCAACGCTGGCGATACACTGCCTGAAACGGACACACTAACACGCGTGGCAGAAGTAGCTCGTACGATTAAAGAAAAGCAAGGCACACTGCCTGCTGTGTTGTATGGCGACACCGACCTCGTTGACGCTAAGGGGAACCGCATTGGGCCGCGCCGTCTGCGGCCGCCTCATACGCTGACGTGGCAATCGTTTAAGAATGGTATGTTGGTGTGTCACCAAGCTTTCTTTGCCAATACGACAGTGGCACGCCTTCACCACTACGACCGCCGTTACCGCTTCTCAGCTGACTTTGACTGGTGCATTCGCATTATGAAGTATGCCGAGCAGCACCACCTCTTGTTGGTCAATCTCCACCGCGTTACGGCCAACTATCTCAACGAAGGACTCACCACGCGCAACCACCGTGCTTCCCTCTTTGAGCGCTTCCGCATCATGGTGCGCCACTACGGACTCATCACTACTTTTGTTAAACACGCTCAATTTCTGATGCGATGAAGCCTTCTCCTTACAATTACGCCGCAGCCTTGTGTGCTCGACGGGAATATTGTGCGGCTGACATCGCACAGTTGCTTTATCGTCATAAAGTTGAGGCGGATGAGATTGAAGCCGTCGTTCAGCGACTCATCGACGAACGATTTATCGATCACGAACGTTACGTATGTGCCTTTGTAAACGACAAATTTCGCTTTGCTCACTGGGGACGCATCAAGATACGCTATGCGTTGCGTCAAAAGGACATAGACGACAATTTGATTAATCGTGCCTTTGACAAGATGATACGCGAGGAGGACTACGAACAGGCCGTAAAGGACTTTATTAATGCACGTCTCAAGACTACCCATGGCCGCACGCCCTACGAAGTGCGCCAGAAGGTGATGCGTGCTGCCCTCAGCCGCGGCTACGAAATGAACTATCTACACGATATTGATATGGAGGATGTGGATTGAGTAGCAATAGCACTACCAATCATATACCTTATTTTGCTAAATATATATTACAGACTATACAGATTGTATTAAAAAAATCTTATTAACAAGCAAAAAGTTGGTCACTACTCTTGCATCTTTCGCAGAAGTCCGTACCTTTGCATCGTGTTTTTCATAGTATTAGATTTAAGGTTAACAAGGTTGGGATACAGTGGTATCCCATTTTTTTTGCTCATACGTCACATAACGCGTGTTGAAGCACGTTGTTACGTGAGCTATATATCATTACAAAGCGAGCTGCCAATAGTCAAACTATTGACAGCTCGCTTACTTTTTAAAAAAAAATGCGGATTACAACTTCGGACCGAATGAGAGGTCACCAGCGTCGCCCAGGCCAGGAACGATATAAGCTTGATCATTTAGAATGGGGTCGATAGCAGCCACCCAAAGCGTTACATCGTCGTCGGGGAAGACGCGGCACAAGTGGTCAATGCCCTCTTGCGCTGCTATGACGCAACAGATGTGGAGCTTGGCGGGCGTTCCGTGGCTCAAAAAAGCCTTGTACGAAAGTTCTAATGAACCGCCTGTAGCCAACATGGGGTCAACCATAAGGAAAGTGCAACCATCGAGCTGAGGTGCTGCGATGTAGTCTACGTGGATTTGAATGTCTTCCTTACGTCCTTCGTCGCGATGTGCAGCGACAAAGGCTGAGTCGGCTTGGTCGAACGTGTCAAGAAAACCTTCGTGGAAGGCTACGCCTGCACGCAACACGGTACCCACCACGATGCGGTCGTCATACGTGGGCACTTCTTTGGTACCAAGGGGGGTTGTAATGGTCTTTTCAGAATAATCGAGGGTACGACTTACCTCGTAAGCAATAGCGCGAGCTACGCGTTGCATATTGCGGCGAAACAAGGTGCGATTGGTCTGTACGTCAACGTCGCGCAACTGCGCCATATAGGAGTTGAGTACTGAACTGCGTTCGCCTAAATTGATAACTTTCATGATGTATCTTTGTTATTTTATAAAAATGAGTTTACAAGTCCAATAAACTTATTAAACTCATAAACTCATTAAACTATTCTTCAATTACTTTGCCAAATGCTTTTTGCGGTCAGAGGTGATGTAAATGCCACGCTTGGGCACAGCATTAAGGCGACGACCTTGGAGGTCGTAGATAGCTGCAGGGCGTTGGTTCTTGACAGCTGTCTCGACAGTAGCAATGTCGGTTGTGATGTCTACGGGTTCGATATACCAACGTGAAGCGCCTGCGTCGGCAGTCCAAGGCACAATGCGTACGCAGTCGCCTGCTAAGTGGAGAGAACTATTGCCACCCGTAGGATTGGTGCAGATAAGGGCACTCTTACCATTCGTATAAGAACTTACGCGATAAGGACTGGCGGCAGCCTCCGTCGTTACGACAGGCACTTTGGTTTCGTTTGCGCCCGTCTTTGAGATATATACGCCTGTACCTTCACATTGAAGCAACCAAGCGCCACTAACGCTGGTGCTGGGTACGAAGGTGAAGAGGATAGAAGATTCCTTTTCGTCGAATGTCTGAACGCCCGTGCCACTGGTTGTAGCCTTGAGATAGAGCGTACCATTCTGACGCTCTGCGTTGCGAATGCGATACTTGCCTCCAGCTTGAATGCCAACAGTACGCTTACCAGCTTGCACTAAGGCTGCATTGAAGGCGTTATAAGTATCTTGTGAAGGATTAGCTTCAAATGCTTCAACTGCAGCGGTAACGCCTGCTACAGCGGCAACAGTATAGCAACCTACGTTGGTACCAACGTTATTTTTTACGTCCTCGGCCTTTGCCTTGACAACCTCTATGGCGTTGGTGAAAACCGTTGAACGATCGTCTTCCGTATTGTAGCTATAAGCACCATTGGTAATGGTCTCTATCGTGTAGTTCTTATAGACGATAGTATAGTCATAGCCATAAGTGCTCTCTTCGTAGAGGAAACCAATGGTGTTGTCCTTCTGTAAGGCCATAGTTGAATAAGCCGAACCCATATAGCTGCACTGGTGATGACCTGTCCAGTTGGCTGCAAGGGCTGCAGGAGTAGCATAGTCGGCCATAGAGGCTAACTCTTTGTAATAGATACCTACGTTGGTACGACCTGAGCCTAAGGGTACTGACTGAAGAATGAGGTGCATCTTCTTGCCGTCGCTCTTGCGCACTACGGGGAGTACCATCACCTCTCCATTGCAGCTATTATTAGTAGCCACTACGCCGTTGTTGTCAGCATTTGAAGTAGCGACAATGTCCCAAGAGCCTTCTGCCTTAGCTACATTGGTGAAGTGGTAGATGTTGTACATACGACCACCATAGATGCGTGAACTGCAAAGGATTGAGCCGTCGGGCAACTCTTCGGCCTTGGGTTCGTCAGCACCACTGGGAATAGGTGCTACGTTGACACCTCCCAATACGAGCCATGACTGACCAAAGTCGTCAGAGTAGATAACGTAATTCTTGTTAGTTCCATTCACATCTTTGAAAAGCACTGAGCAGTAAAGGCGGTAGTAGTCGCCCACCTTGGTCGTGCTGCTTTGGAAGATGCGGCCTGAACCAATGAACATACTCTTAGCCGTACCAATCGTACAAGTGTCGAACTGTGAATAGATGCTTTCTGAGATGTCGGTAGGAGCGGACCATGTTTGGCCATTGTCTTCGCTATAGAAGCGAGCAATGCCTTGATGATAGTTACGTGTGCCGCTAGGGAACATCACGTCACCTGTGCAACTCATTAATAGCACACGATTGCTCTCACGGTCGGCTACGATACAAGGGTCGCCAAAACCTGTCTGAAGGAAGGGCGAAGAGGTCTGTCCCTTTACGTAGTCAATGCCGCGAACGACTTCTTTCATATCGCTCCATGTCGTACCATTGTCTGTTGACACCTTTGAGTGAAGGTCGAGTCGGCCATAACCGATGTCTGAACCCGTAAAGCGGTAGTCAGCTACTGCTATAATATCACCATTATAAGCCTTTGTAATAGCTGGAATGCGGTAATTAGGCTGACCTGTTGAGATGAGCAGGTCGGTCTGTGGTTCATGCTCAATGAAGGTGTAGTCCTTCACGTTGGTAATTGTGATAACAGAGCCATTGTCGTAACCACCTACCCAGAAGGCTAACTTGCTACCACGATTATTGAGCTTATTGGCTGCAGTGCCGTGTTCGTTGACATAGTAGCCACCTTGAATGTCAAGGTTTTTATTACCAGATGTTTTAGTAGCAGCAGTGAAGTCCCACAGGTTGGTTTGTGTCGAAGCCAATCCACTGACAGTTTGTAGGTAGGCATAGGCCGTACCGTCATTGGCGCTCGTAATAGACTTTGGAGCAGCAAGAGCTTTGGTCGTACCTTGCTTCTTGTTGTAGATTTTGAAGCCCTCTGTTTCATTGCCCACGAAGCACCAAAGGTTTTCATCGTCTTGGCTCATGAAGCCACCTAACTGAATGTAGTTCTTAGTGCCATTGTCAGAGATACGAAGTTTACCTGCGCCATTTTCGAGCACGTACCACTCCGTGTCAGCTGCGAACTGTCCACCCGTAATCGTGGTCGGCTTAAATGGCACGTCGGCCCATGCTGCACTGGCCACGGCTGCAAAGCCTACAACGAATGCAGAAAGTTTTGTAAAAAATGTCATGTAAAAAGGTATTTGTGTTTGTATATTTAGATTTCGCAACAAAGTTAGCACAAAAAACTGTTTTCATGACAAAAAGAAACTGCAATTTATCGGCCTAACGAGAATGAACATTAACGAAAAAATTAATGGAATAATTAATGTTCAATTAATGATAATTAATGTTCAAAACAAAGCGCGAAGCGCATAACATAAATAGTTAACGTTTAAGTTTAGGCGCGCTTCGCGCGTTGTTTTGAACATTAATTATCATTAATTGAACATTAATTATTTCATTAATTTTTTTGTTAATTATTCGTTAATGATAATTTAGAGGCGAACAGCTATACACTTCAAAATAAATATTCGCAAATTTGCGAATATAAGAAATGCTTACTACTTTTGCATTATGCAAATAGAATTCGACCAAGAATATCTGCGTGAACTTTACCAATTAGGTAAGACGAGTGACAAAAAACATCGATTTCAGCCTCAAGTAATCAAGGGATATAAAAAGGCAATTGACGTATTGAAAATGGCAAGACGAATTGAAGATTTGTTTCCATTCAAAGGGCTGAACTTTGAAGCATTACAAGGTGATAAAATGGGGTTTTGCTCAGTTAGAGCAAATGGGCAATATCGCGTTGAATTTAAAGTAAGTACTATTGGCGATGAACAAGTCATTACAATTTGCCTCATTTTAGAGTTAAGTAATCACTATAAATAAGCAGCAAATATGAATAAAGTATATAATCCTTACGAATTAGAGCCTTTTGAACCTACTCATCCCGGCGAACTTTTGGGGGATGAATTAGAGGCGCGCGGTCTTACGCAACGAAAGTTTGCCGATACTTTAGGCATCTCCTATTCTGTGCTTAATGAAACGATAAAAGGGAAACGCCCTATTACTCCTGAATTGGCTTTTAAAATAGAAGCAGCCACGGGAACCAAGGCTTATATTTGGGTAGAACTACAAACCCAATATAACTATTGGACAGCCAAGAAAAGTAAAAAGCTATCTGTTCTCTTAGACCAAATACGCAAATCTGTTGCAGTGCTTTAGATATACAAAAGTGCGAACTTTTTGCTCGCATTTTTTGTATAAAAGAATGTTCTCGCGCTCTGCGACTATAAGCAATTTGTCATTAAAACAATTTTACCCACACGATTCGTTACAGAGTCAGATTAATGAATAGATTAATGGTCGATTAATGAAACATTAATGTTCAAAATCCCAAGCACGAAGCGCGCCTTAATGTTCAAACAACAATCCCCACGAGCTATCAAGCCCGTGGGGATTATATTTTGTATGATGTGCTATGTACTACAAATTAGAAGATAGCCTTCTGTGAAGTAGTGTTACCACCCTTTGTTACACGGATGATGAATACGCCCTTGCCAAATGTAGGCAATGAAGCTTCACCATTAACGGTTGCGCTGCTTACCAAACGGCCTTGAGCGTCGTAAACTTGTGCTACAGCACCGTTAGCCTTTACGGTGAATGCACCATCGGCAGCAGTGATGTCGGCTACGTCAGCAGCGTCAGCCTTTACATCGTTGATACCTGCAGTGAGGTCAGCCTTATCATTTGAAGTAACCGTCTCACCAAGAGCTGCTTGACAACCCGTCAAGATCTTACCTGATCTGAGGTCAATCAAGAGGGCAGCATACTTCAAGTTTTCATTGTTGACAGCAGGCACCTCTGAAGTGTACTGCAAAGCATTACCATAGTTATCCTTACCTGCAGTACGTGTGGGGTTCTTCAACGTATAAGTGTGCGCAACCTCTTGACCCTTAACGATTGCGGGCAAAACCAACTTGTTGTAAACTGCTTCAGAAGTAGCGAAAGTAGGATCGTCGATGCTGCAACCTACGTGGTTCATCGTGAAGTCTGACCAGTAGCTGATATTGTTGCCGTCTTCAATGGTTGTAAATTTGCCCGTAGCGAGAGGCTTCACGTCAGAAGGCAACCCGTTGAACCATTTAACGTACTGTGGGTTACCTTTCTTGGTTCCCTCGTTGTAGTAGAGTGAGAAGTAGTTGAGCTGCGATACATTCTCAACATTGTCTTCCGTCACTGCGTAAGCAATACCATATTCACCCTCAGCGGCATCGATGGTAAAGTTGAGCTTCGTATTCATTTTGATACCCTGAAGTGTCTTCTTCGGGGTGAAGGTCATGCTGGCTTCGCAAGGCCTTTCAGCCATTTCCTTCACAGCCTCAACAATACCAGTGTAAGCGTGGGTCATCTCCTCACGGTTAACGAAAGCTGAGGGGAATGAGCTTGCATACTGATAAGCCACATTTTCGTAAGAACTTGATACCAAAGGATCGTAGCCATAAGAATTGGCATCATAGTCAGCGTGTACAGCAACAGCTACAGCCTTGCCATTTACAGCTTCTACGGCCTTAGGCAGACCTACGAGACCGAAGGGGCACCAACCACAAGTAGTGCTGGTAAACTCTTCGATAACGGGCGTACGCTTGTAAGCTTCGCTCAATGCTACAGTGTTAACGTAAGGATATTCGTTGTCGCGACCTGTAGTGTATTCATCGTCCTTACCATTTGCCTTGGTAATAGTGAGCTTACCATTGGTGTAACGACCTGCAGCTTCATTGACAGGAGCATCGAAGTGGAAAGTTGAAGCACAGTAGTACTTCACAGGTTCACGGAACTTAACTGTACCTGAAGTGGTCTTGCCATCGTTCTCGTAAGTGTAGTCTATTGAGTAGATAGAGTCTGTACCGAAGTTGATGAACTGACCGAGTATTGACTGCGTAGAACCCACAGCACCACGTGCTTGGTCAGCAGCGGCAACGCAAACGTCCTCTGTATGGAGGCCCGCATCACCTTCTGTTTCACACCAAAGGGCATTGGCAAGTCCTTGACTTGAAAGATTTCCTAAGAAGCCTTCTGCTTGAGCGCCATGACCCCAGAGGTAGCCACCTGAACCAGCTTGGGTTCTGTCTTGATAACATACGACGTTGTAGTAGTCTTTGTATTTGCTATTATCGCTTGAGGCAGCCTTGACATTGGCATAGAAACCTACGACAATGCCTTGTTTCAAGCCTTCAGCAGGAATTACATAGTCACAGTCTACACTGTTGACGGTATTGCCCTTAATAGTAATATCCTGGCTCCAAAGTGCTTTACCCACAGTGCCATTTACTTGGTCGATGGTAGAAGCATCGTAAACGAATACTTTGGCATTTGAGTAGACTCCCAACCAAGGGAAGAACTTAATCTTGCCCAACTTGTTGCCAGCGAAACGATTGAGCACGTCGCGGCCGAACACTTGTGCATAACCTACGGCAAAGCCTGCTTTCTGAAGGTCAGAATGTGAAAAAGTAGGAAAAGCAACTAAGTTGTTTAAATTTAACTCATCACCAGACACTTCGTAGCTAAGGTTCTTAGGATTACGTGTTACGCCAGTGGTGGCCATAGGCTTAATGCCTTTAGCATTAATCATGGCGTGTTGGCCTACTTGAGGATTGAAGGTAAGACCCGTCTTGAGCATTGGCATGCTCTTGGTGATCTTACTGCTCATAAGGTTTTGCGCACCAGCGGGTGCTGCCAAAGCAGCAGCTGTTGCCAAAGCAAGTAAAATGTGTTTCATTTGCTTGAATATTTAGTGGTTCTTGTTTCTTTCTTGAGTTGACGAGTTAACGAGTTGACGAGCAAGTTTGTTTTTTGGGTAACTTACCTGTTAACTTGTTAACTTGTCAACTTGTTAACTTGTCAACTATCTTACTTCACAAGTGCCTTACCTGTAGCTACTTGTTGGCCTGCTTGGCTGATCGTGTAGAGGTAAACGCCTTGTTGCAAGCCGTTGAGGCTGAGTTGGCCTTGTTGGCTGTTCGTATGAAGGCTCTTGGCTAACTTACCGTCAATGCTATATACGTTGATCGTGCGTGCAGCAGCTGCGCTGAAGCTATAGCTGAGTGTGTTATTCTGAACTGAGACGCTCTGGCCCTCAGCCTTTACGTCGTTGATGCCACTAACTTCGGTGTAGATGTACTCAAGAATAACCCAAGCTACTTCTTCTGTATCATTTACCCAAAATTTGATACTTGCTGTATATTTACCATAAGCACCTTTAGCAGGTTCTACATGCAATTCTAATGCTTTGCTTTCTCCAGGTGCTAAAGTTTTCTTTTTTGTTATAGTTGCTTTTTTAGGGTCATCAAAAGAATCGCAACTATTACCAAATCCACACCATGAGAATTCTTTATTAAAGGTATTCACCGTAACAAGAGCTTCAACTGTGATATTATTGTCACTAATGTTGGTAATAGTTGGATCTTCACGTGAACCCAAAGAGACCTTATCCTTACCCATAGTCATAGCATTAGTATAGCTGTACTTTGTGAAAGGTGGATTGTGTAAATCATCAGACTGGCTGTAGCAAATAACCTCACCGCCATTCGTAATTTGCAACTTCTGTGCAGAGAGTTGCATCACGCAAGCCAAAGCAAGCGTAAGGAGTGTAAAAATTTTTTTCATATCGTTGTTTTGTTTGTTTCTGTCATAAAAAGGATTGCGCAAATTGAACATTCAATTTGCACATTTGCACATTCTCACATTTGCACATTAGCCAAGCATTTGCACATTAGCCAAGCATTTGCACATTAGCCAACTACCGCATGGTCAACGACCTGCATCACACCGTCTGTAGCGTTGTAGAAGAATACAACGACAGAGAGTTTAGTGGGTTGCCAAGGCGTTTGATTTTTCCACGAACTGAGGTCGGGCAAGGTGTAAGTGTACTCCTTTTCTACCTCTTGCTCTGCATCAAGCGTGAACGCATCACCATCCATGCCATTGAGCGTAGCGCGGAACACATGGTTATGTTCAAAAGTGTCAGTATACCAAGGGGCAGTAGGCAATACTTGCCATGCCGTTACGCCACTCTCAGTGAGCCATACTTGCAAGTTACCCTTTACGGCCTCGTTGGCTCTTACCTTTACATTAAGGTTGATTTGCTTTGCCTCGGCATCGTAGGTTACGCCGTCGCCCTCAAAGCTGAGATTCACCTTGGGCTGCACCTGCATACGACTGGCTACGGCAGCGGGCCATGTGCTATATGCTTGTACGGCACTACGGTCAATGCTGCCCATGGGGTAAGAGTTGCTGCCCATATAGCGCGTATTGTAGTCACGACTCTCAGAAGTAGCAAGACCAGCCTCGTCCGTTTCGACCGATGATGACAGTGGGCCACCATGCAAGGCAACTACCACTACGCGGTCAGCGCCAAAGGTTTCTTGCAACTGGTGCGCCGTTTCAGCAGCACGCGGACAGTTCGAGCAGTCCTGACCAGTAAAGTCCTCCAGCAGCACGTTCTTTTTGGCCACAGTCGTTATGGGGTCGTCCCAACGTTCGCCTTCGGCATGTTCGTCACAAGCCGTGAAGCTCAATGCGCTGAGACCCAATAATAGAATGATGTTATGAAGTTTCATAAAAGATTTTGCGTTTTTGATTCAAGGATTTTAAGCAACGTAATAGGCTGAAAGCCTAACATTTATATAGCCTAGGGTTTTAACCCTAGGTTTTGTATGTCCCTTGAATGCTGTGCTGAAAGTACAGCACATCGATATACCATATTCTCGCACGTGCTGTACTTTCAGCACAGCTCGTAATAGCAATGGGATACCTAGGGTTAAAACCCTAGGCTATTTAAATGATAGGCTTTCAGCCTACCTTTTCCCCTTAGAAGTTAAACGAATACGATGCGGTCAAGCCCTTTGAGGCAGGCACGAAGCGACATACACCACCCGAACAGTTATAACCAGCGCGCGTCTTGCCATAGCTTACTTGCAGACGGTGCGCACGATGGGTAAAGGTGACGCTACCCGTAATGTAATGTACCTTGTTCGTCTTGCCGCCCGTAATGGCAGAGCCATCGGCATTGTGCATAGGCACATGAGCATTGAACTGATCGCTCACCGTAAACATAAAGTTGGGCAATACAGAGAGTTCGAGCAAGCCAAACCACCAGTCCTTTTGGTCCTGACGGGTGTGGAGATATTGTGCCTCGCCACGGAGCGTTACCTTGGGCGAGAACTGATACTTACCTTCGGCTACAAAGATGTGACTCTTTATAGCATCGTCGCCATGACCCTCTACCACGCGTTGGTTGTACTGCTGGTAGCTATACATAAAGTTGAGTTTGAACTGGCGGGTCAACTTCTTCTCCAATTGCACATTAACATCTTGATAGTACGTCTCATTGCCCATTTTAAAGAAGTGTGACGTAAAGCCGTCTGTACCCATAAGTTCGCCTTCAGGTTGGTGTTGGTCAATAGCGCGAATGTGTGAGAAATTCACCTTTACATTCGTACCATACTTACCTCCTAAGGCCGTGCGACGCTTGAAGTTGTAGCCCAACTCGGCTTGAAAGGCCCATTCACCAGGTGTCATCTGAGTGGCATAGGGATAGAGGGCTGCCAAGGTGTAGGTGTGCTGCATGGAGAAGGCGGGCAGGTGGTTGATATAGCAAGCGGAGGTGGACTTGAGGTCGCGACGTGAACGGAAGGCCATGTCTTCACTGCGCTTGGCTTGCAACAACACGCTCATGCCGCGCTTAGAGTACGACCCTGAGAGCAAGAGCGTCTTGCCACGCTTATAGATATAGGAGTTGAGCGCGGAAGGGTCTTGGCTCTTCCATGCGTATTCGGCTAAGAAGTTATAGTTGCCTTTTTGTAAGTTGGCGCGCACATCGAAAGCTGCCACGTCTTTGGGCAAACGAAGGCGTTGTGTGGTGGTCTCGAACTCGTTGGTATCGGGATTGAAACCACTGCCAACGGTCTTGACGATGTCACCCTCTTTCTTGCTATAATGGTTGCTTACGACTGAGAGGCCGAGGGTAAGGCGGGTCCCCGACTCGTCCATGCGCTTCGACCATTGGTCGACGTTGAGTTCGAGGTCGCCACCCCACGTCCAAGGTGAACAGTCGTCCAGACTGCGGTGCTTCCAATAGTAGCGTTGCTGACCGCCTAAGAGTTTGAGGCTGACACCCTTAATAGGCTTCAAGGCCAAGCGGGCTCCGCGCAAGGAATTATCAATGCCTAACGAACGCTCTTCGTAGGTGCGGAAGATAAGTCCCGAGCCGAATTGGTCGTAGTAGTCGCCCAAGGTGAGTTCGGCCCACTTGTAGTTGCCCTTTACGTAAAAATAGGGCAAGCCCCAACCCTTAAATTCATTGTCGAAGCCAGGCAGGGGGTGGTCAAGGTATTCAAGACGCACACCTGCTTGCACATACTTATTTAAGAGGTGGAGTTCGGCATAAGTGTTGGTCATAAACTTGTCGTCGTAACGACCTGTACCAATTTTATCGTCTTCGCTAACGGCTGTGAGTACATCACTTTGTATGCTACCATGTAGTGTAACGCGCTTAGCATCGTCTGCGCCCTCTGTACTTTGTGCATGTAAGGGGAGTGCAGCCGATGCTAAGGTTAAAGCCGTTAATGCGGCAATGTGTTTCATATTTTTTATTTAGAGAGGGAAGAGGAATGTTTTGAGCTTGGAGGTTATGAGTCTTAAAGGACATCTAAATATAAAGACCTACATAACCTAATAACTTGAAACGAACCGTCCCTATTACTTCTTTGCAGCTTCAATGAGTTCTTTTACCTTTTCGATAAGGTGTTGTTCACCGCCTTCGGTGTAACCACTACGGCTTTCGGCTATCTTGCCATTGCCGTCGATGACGAATACGTGGGGAATCATGTTGACACCCATTGCACGACGGAAGTCTGAGTTGGGGTCGAGCAATACTTGGTATTCCCAACCTGCGGCGTCAACCATAGGCTTTACCTTCTGCGCGTTTTGTGCCTCGTCAATGCTCACAGCAATTACGCGCACACCCGTCTCGTCTTGCCAATCGGGATATACCTCGTTAATGGCTTTGAGTTCGCGGTTGCAGGGCTTGCACCAAGTGGCGAAGAAACTAATGATAAAGGGTTTACCATCATTGCTGAGGGTTGCTGTATCAATTACTTTACCGTTAATATCCTTCAACTTAACTGACGGCAACTGCGCATAGGCGGTGTTGGCTACCATGCATAAAAGCAAGAGCACGGCAGCAAATAAGTTTTTTACTTTCATTTTGGTTGATTTTTATCGTATCGTATGGCAAGACGTTGATTATAAACGCTTTTTGCCTACAATTTTGCTGCAAATGTACGCTTTTATCGTGTATCAACAAATTTTATGCAGTTAAATATGCAATAAGGACTGATTTTTATAACATTTAAGGCGATAAGCTACAATTTGGAAACTTAACATGAATGAACATTAACGAAAAAAATTAATGAAATAATTAATGTTCAATTAATGATAA
>ERZ1032078.582-NODE-582-length-14368-cov-13.754140_pt1 | contig 14368 bp, 7 predicted proteins | sample MGYA00517101_ERZ1032078 | MGnify/ENA primary metagenome ERZ1032078 (study PRJEB33719, sample SAMN04261301) | wastewater metagenome | biome: rural village; feature: human; material: feces | host: Homo sapiens | place: El Salvador | collected 2013-01-14 ... | reverse complement strand
CAAGCCCATTGGCAGAATTAAGTATGCACTAAATTAATTCCGCCAACAGGTTTTATATATGAATTGATACAAAATGCAGATGATACAGCTGCTACAGATGTTAAAATTCTATTATTTAAAGATAAATTGGTCTTCAAACACAATGGTAAACGCCAATTCTCTATAACAGATGCCAGAGAACAAACTGGAGAGATAGGAGATATCAATTCTATCACATCTGTAGGTTGTTCTACAAAAGAAGATGAAGAACAAACTATAGGTAAATTCGGCGTAGGTTTTAAGTCGGTGTTCCAATATACAGATACCCCATCTATATATGACGATACTTTTTGGTTTAAGATAGAAAACTATATTATTCCAACATTATTAGAAAACGACCATGAACTCCGCAATGCAGGCGAAACTCTTTTTGAACTACCTTTTAAGGACCCAGAGAAAGCGTATCAAGAGATTCTACAAAGACTACAGAATCTTAATATGCCTGTACTGTTTCTGCCTCATATTCAAAAAATCACCTGGTGTATTGATGGAGAAGAAACGATACATGAGTACTCAAAAGAGGCAATACAAACAGGTGAACGTCATGGCATAAAATATGAATTTTGCAGTATACATGAATACGACAAGAACCTGTTAATGTATCTGTTCCACCGTGACTGCAATACAATAAAAGGAAAGTACAATATAAGTGTTGGATTTTATGTAAACCCTGACGGATCATTGGATATTGATGCAAAGGGACAAATATATTGTTTCTTCCCGACAAGCGAGCACTTTGATAGTTGTTTTGTAAGCCATGCTCCATTTTTACTTGTTGACAATAGAGATCGATTTAAAGACTTTGAAGTTATAAATCAAGAGTTCTTGAATTGCATTGCCGAATTAGCGTCTGATGCCTTGTTGTGTCTTAAAGAAATTGGTGAATGCAGGAATTCAAGACTATTAGAATCGGAAGATAACGAAATATCGACTACGAACAAAAACATTCTTATAAACGACAACATATTCCATATCCTAAATATTAAATCAACAGAATACAAAGACTCCTATTTGAGACAGTGTTATTTCAGAATAGTAAGAGATAATAAACTGCTTCTTAATAGGTCAAAGCGTTATGCTTCTATAAACGATGTGTTTTCTGCAACCATTGATTTGGAAAATTTAATTTCCTCTTCACAGATTGCACAATTATGCCAAAACAACGATAGGGATTTTCTTTACTTAAAACAATATAGATCTGATTTTAAGGAAGTCGAAGCAGAATTAAAAATTAAGCCGTTTGATAATGAATACCTAGCAAAGCATATTTCAAATTCCTTCATGGCAAACCAACCATTGGAATGGGCTCACAGACTTCTTACATATATAGAGGACAAAGCACGCGTTTTATGGAGGTCTGATGAACCAAGAACTATTAGCGACACATGGAGTGCTTTCTCCGTAGATTCTTGGAACAAGCTCAAATTTAGATTTGCTTCTATAGCAAAAACGCAAGATGGAGAATGGATAAGTCCGTATTATTTGTATAAAAAGAATGCAAATGTCTGTCTTCCATATTCAGGTTTTAAGGATGTAGAAACTGACGCTTTCGGTAAAGTGTTAGATAAGGAAATCTTTGAGAAACATGAAAGTCTTTTCCGTGGTATGGGAATAAAGGAGCCAGACATGGCTGACTATTTAGAAAAGACTCTGCTTGTTCACTATAAGAAAAATGACATTCCAACAGAAGAAATTTTATTAAAAGATTTTGAGTATATATACAAGTTGGTCTATGCCAATGCAAACCAGAGAATCAAAGATATAATAAAGAAAGAATGGAAACTAAAACAGTTAGACGAATCTCGTTTTACGTTGTGTAATGTATCAGAAATGTACATACCAACAACTGATTTTCTGAATTACGCAAAAGGCGACACTTCGTTTAAATTTGTTGATTGTGACTTTTATACAAAAGGCACAGATTTGTCATACTCTGAAGTTAAACATTTTCTTGAACTATATTTAAACGTTAGTAGCAAACCTAAAATTCGTGAGATAACGATAATAGCAGAGAAACTATATATAAGGATTGTGTATGATTATTCATATGAGAATTTCCCTAAACATATTGTTGATTTCCTTGATAAGCAATATTTGGCTGTTACTAAATTTCCAGGTTTTAAAGATTACCAATTGGATGGTTATGATATAAATAATTGTTCAAAAGATTGGTCTCATGCTTTGTGGAGATTTGTCTGTGAAAACGGAATCGGTACAAAGAAAAATGGAGAATTAGAATATTGTTTATATCGTGAGAGGTCATACCATGTTAGAGATTTTGAGAGCTCTTATTATCATAATTTGAAAAATGACAAGTGGATAGTTAGAGCTGATGGTTCATTCTGCAATCCTAACGAAATAACCATTGACGAGTTTCATCAGTTAGGTTATGAAAAAAAAGATACCGTTGAACAGCATTTGACCTTTTTGAATGAGATTCAAGCGGAGAAAATAAAAAAGGATAAAGAAGAAAAAGAAGAACAAGACAAAATAAGTAGAGAGAAACTGTATAAGAAATTAGAAGAGCAAAAGTGCTCTGTCGAGACCTTGGCATCAATCGTATCCGCATTAGAAAATGGAGTGGATATAAAAGAAGCTTTAAACGAGTCGCATTCTTTGTATGATGAAGACAACCATATAAGAATTGACTCTAATTCAAAGTTTTGTTCCTATTCTGATGAAAAGACTTCCAAGATACCGAACATTATTACTTCTAATTTGGAATCTCTTGTACAAATCGTAGATAAGGTTGGCGCAGACAATCTTCCTGTTGTGGCAGACCACGTTGATGATATCGTTAACTGGATAATAGATGAGGACAAGGCGCCATCTATGGTTCGACGCATTGTGAATTATATCGGCAAGAAGATATATGAACAATATCTTTTAAACGAAGGCATAAAATATGAGTCAGTAAGCAATAGCTTATTAGGCTGTGATTATAACATAAACAATGGTGAGAAATACGTAAGCGTTGTCTCTACCATAAAAAGCATTGCAGACAACAAGATACCCATTGGCATATCCGCACTGCAAAATACATTCCTTCGCAATCATCCCAATGCGCAAATACGGATTGTAAGAATATCTTTCAGTGATATTTCTATACTTCCTCAATACAACCATATTGTAAGCCTTTATGGCAAAGAAGAGGAACCTGATTTCAATGACAGATTACGCAAAGAATGTGAAGAACTTGCCATAAACTATTGGAAAGGAGCAGCAATAAATGAATTCGATGCTGTATCCCCGGAATATTCTGTTAAAATAGAACGTAAGAATAAAAAGTAATGTTATCTATAGCTCAACAAATATATTACAAGTGGGACATTTGCCACAAAAAATCAACATCAGATGAAGGTCGGTTTACTGGCGTTTTATCTGAATCAAAGGTCGATTTAAATCCTCATCAGGTGGAAGCTGCTCTATTTGCATTTAAGTCACCATTAAGTAAAGGAGCAATACTTGCCGATGAAGTGGGACTTGGAAAAACCATTGAAGCAGGTATCTTATTGTCAGAATTATGGGCAGAACATAAAAGACACATATTGATTATAGTTCCAGCTTCATTGAGAAATCAATGGAGCATGGAGTTATTAGAGAAGTTTTTTCTCCCGTCTTTAATATTAGAGCAAGGTTCTTACAAAACCATTGCAGCCAAAACAGAAAACCCTTTTCAAACAGATGAAAGTATAATAATCTGTTCTTATCAGTTTGCCGTTACCCATGCGGACGAGTTATCAAAAGTCATGTGGAATCTTGTTGTGATAGACGAGGCTCACAAACTTCGTAACGTATATAAAAAAGGAAATGTGACTGCAAATGTATTGAAGGAGACATTGCGCCCATATAAGAAGATATTGCTTACAGCCACTCCTTTACAAAACAATTTAAGGGAACTATATGGACTTATCAGTATAATTGATGATGAATTCTTCTCTTCTGTCCAAACGTTTGAGGAACAGTATAATACAATATCAATCCGTGACAACTCTAAATATGGAGAATTGAAGGCAAGGATTGCTCATATAGTGCATCGTACATTGAGAAACCAAGTACAGGAGTATGTGAAATACACCAAACGTATTCCTTTTGTTCAAGAGTATCATCCTTCAAAGAAAGAAATTGATTTATATGAAGCTGTTAGCGACTATTTATTTCGTGAGGGCACTTATGGTATACCGGATAGAATACGTCCTTTACTATCACTCCTTTACAGAAAAATTATGTCGTCATCTGCTTATGCACTGTCTTTCACGCTTCAAAGTACAATTGAAAGACTTAAACGAATTAAGGATGAAGGACGACAAATACTTAGTATGTCATCTGTATTAAATGATTTGGAAACCATTGATAATGACGATAATTCAGATTCATATGGAACAGTAGAAATTTCTGAACAAGACAAAGCTGCCATTGATAACGAAATTGAAGAGCTTCGACATTATGTTTCAATGGCCGAAGAAATTGGTTGTGAGACAAAGGCTCAAGCATTATTGAAAGCCCTTACTGCATCATTTGACAAGGTTGAACGCCTTGGAGGTCTGCGAAGAGCTTTAATATTTACAGAGAGTCGTAAAACTCAAGAATATCTAAAAAACTTTTTTGAAGCGAACGGTTTCAGAGACAAGGTTGTATGTTTTAATGGAACAAATAGTAATGATGAAGCCAACAATATATATCAGAAATGGTTATTGACCCATGCAGGAACCTCTTATGTAACCGGTAATTTGCAGATAGACAAGAAGCAGGCTCTTGTAGATTTCTTTAAGGATTCTGCAGAGATAATGATTGCTACAGAAGCAGGTGCTGAAGGTATAAATCTTCAATTCTGTTCTTTAGTGGTTAATTACGACATGCCTTGGAATCCCCAACGAATAGAACAAAGAATTGGACGTTGCCATCGCTATGGTCAAAAGCACGATGTAGCAGTTGTGAATTTCGTAAATAAGGCTAATGCTGCAGATTGCCGTGTATATGAGTTACTGTCAACTAAGTTTAATTTATTTGAAGGCGTATTGGGTAGCAGTGATGAAATATTGGGGTCTATAGACTCTACATTTGATTTGGAAAGCAGATTGAGTTCTATATTACGAGTATGCAGAACAGAAAGTGAAATAAACAAGGCTTTCGATTCGTTGCAGAAGGAGTTGGAAGATGTTATTTCTGAGCGTATCAAGGATACAAAGAAAACTCTATTGGAAAACTTTGATGAAGACGTTGTTAACTTATTAAAGGTTAGACAAAATGATGACGAAAAGAGAATCGATAGTTATATTCGCCATTTTTGGAAGTTAGCTCTTGTCGCTTTAAATGGGTTCATTTCTGATATAAATGAGAATACATCGTCATTTAAATTAGATGCAGACATTTCAAATGAGATAAAGGCAGGAGTGTACTCTGTAAACAAGAAAGAGACAGATAAAATACAAATAAGGGCAACAAGTTCTATTGGAAGCTATATACTTAGACAAATACCCTACTTGAATGTTGTCGAAGATGTAACTTTCGATTTGACATCATACCCTTATAGATCTATTTTATTAGAAGAATATAAAGACAAAGCCGGTTGGCTTATTGCTTATGAAGTTTCTTCCACTAATGAGTATGACGACGAAGAGAATATCATTTTCTGTGCTATCACCGATGATAAATATGTACTGCCAGCTGAGTTTGGATTCAAATTGTTAGAATTAGAAGCAAAAGAAAGTGTTACTTGTAAGTTGCCGGACCACATTAAAAAAGATACAGAATATATATTTGATAAAAACATTGAAAAATATAAAGATCAAGTCAATGCCAGAATGGAGGAATATGCTTCATATGAGATTGAAAAATACGAATCATGGTCAGATGACAAACTTGTTCCTTTGCAAAAGGAAATAATAGATATTAGAAAAGAAAGAGATACAATTCACAGACAAATAAGAAAAGAAAAGAATATCAAGACCAAACTATTACTTAAGAAACAAGAAAACCATTTGTCTGAGAAACTCTCTAAAAAACAGCGTCAACTATTCGACTTGGAAGATGAATACAACAAGAACGTTGACACAATGACAACAAAGTTATTAAAATCATTAGAGTGCAACTTTGATAAAAGGACATTATTCTCTATTAGATGGAGAATTGTTTAACTTAAGATCATTAGTGTCTCGTTAAATCTGAGGCACTAATGACTTAAGACAACGAAAGGCTTGAAACATATATTAGATATTACCAGCTGCTTTTAGTCGTTTTAAGTCATTTCTGTGGCAGTTCTTTACAAGTGAGCACATTTTTATACAATTCAGTTTGCATTTTATTGTGACACCTCAAAGAAAAGCATTACATTTGCAGGAGAAAGGCAGTTTAAACGAAGTCTTCCATATGCTGAAAGACAACGAGATACTCCTGTACGGAGAATACCGCACCAAGCGCCTCGTCCTCGAAGCATGGAACAAATTTGGATTTGACAATTAAAATAGAAATCTTATGGACAACATGATAGTTTTAGGTAATGGATTTGATATTGATTTAGGATTAAAAACTTCTTTCAAAAGATTTGTTGAATCATTTGAATTTCTATCAATTCCAGATATACCTTTAATCAAAAAGATCAAAGAAAGATCTGTTGAAAATTGGTATGATTTAGAAGGGCTACTCCGCAATGAACTTATAGCTTACTCACTATCACCATCAGTTGAATGTGCCGAAGATGTAAACAATGCATGGCGTATGATTACAAAGGCATGGGGAAGATACCTTCCAGAATTAACAGATTTAGATAAAATTTCTATCAATAAGAATTCATGTGCTTATTATTTACTTTTAGTAGATGAAGCACATGAAAGTTCTTGGTATACATTTAACTATACCGATCCATGGTATCTTTGTAAAATGCACTCACAAAAGAAAGCCGTTTATATCCATAACGAGAATATTCCATTAGACTGGGCAAAATATCATGGCTTTATGCATCAAACACCTACCAATTTGATTATTGGTGTAGACAATATGGTGCCTACTTGTATAAGTTCAAGCACTCATCTATCACACATCATTAAAACAAAGAATCCCTATTTCCCAAAAGGTATGAAGGAAAATGTCGTAGAAAGATTATTTAAAGCAGACAATGTCGTGATATTTGGACAATCATTAGGCATCACTGACTCTGACTATTTTAAGCCATATTTCTATGGCATTATTGAAGGCAAAATAAAAAGGCAGAATATTTTTATTGTTACCTATAATGAGGAGAGCTTTTCTAATATCTATTCAAATATGCAAGAATATGGCATAAAAATTGAAGACATAAATAAAGCTAACGTCGACGTACATTTAGTGTATACAATAAAAGGATCACAATCAATGGAATTCATGCAGATGCTTACAACTTTATATGGGTGTTATTTTAAGAATTAAATAATATGAATACAGAGCAACAAAAGATAGAATACAAGAGTCTGCAAAAGATTCGAACTGGAGAGAAAGGATTCAAAGAACTCTCCACCACTTGTGTAGCTTTAGCCAATGCACAAGGAGGACAGATTATGATTGGCGTAGAGGACAAGACAAAGAAGCCTGCTCCCAATCAAGTCATACCGCAAGAAGAGGCAAATAGTGCCGTTACAAGATTGCGTGGACTCTGTTTCAACGTAGGTCTTGCTGTAGGCGACGTATGTGCTGACGAAACTGGCAGCCAGTACTTTGCCATCACAGTATTCCCTTCACTCCATTCATATGCCACCACTTCTGATGGCAAAATGTACATCCGTGTCGCAGACAAATGCGAGCCGGTTCGTAGTGAAGATATTCAACGTGTAGGAGAAGAGAAAGGAGCTTTCCAATGGGAACTTGTGCCAACACGATTTGAATTGGAAGATGAGAATAAGACGAATCTCTCTAAATTCGCTAATGATATACGCCAATCTGATAGAGTGAAGCAGCATATCAAGCAGCTCGACGATATGGAAATTGGCGAACAGTACCACCTTCTTGACGGCAACAAGATGACTAATCTTGGTGTCTTATGGATTGGTACAGCCAAACAGCGTAGCCGCATTTGCTATCCTATCACTGTGCAATATATCGTATATGATGACTTGGAGAACAAGACCAACAAATTGGAATGGCGTGACAACACACGTAATCCGAAAGAACTTTTGGAAGATATTATGGACAAGGCTGTAGAGTTGACCTATAGCTATGAGATGCCTAATGGACTCTTCCGTAAGACAGTGCGCTATTACAACGAGAACTTAATCAGAGAGTTGCTTGTTAATTGTTTGGCTCATAGTTCAAGAACCATCTCCAACGACATCACAATCAAGGTATATCCAGGTTATATCAGCATCTCCAATCCAGGTGGTCTCCCTTTAGGTGTAACCAAGGACAACATCCTTCACACGAAACATAGACGTAATCCTAACATGATTGAGATACTGACTGCATTTGGGCTGATGGAAGGCGAGGGTTCTGGCTATGACTTAATTTATGAGTTGGATGCAGTTGAAGCGAAGAAGCAACCAGAGATAGAATCAACTTTCAATACTGTCACAGTTTATCAAAGTGCAGAGATTACGGATAAAGAAGTTGTTCGCTTGATGGATTACGTTGACCACAATTATCAATTATCTCAAAAGAACAAGATTGCATTTGGTATCATTGCAAGGGAAAAGCGTATGGCTGCCACCGACTTATCTAAGATACTCCAACTTTCCGCAGAGGAGCGTCTGAGAAGCTACATCGACAACTTGGACAAAAGTCACTTGATAACAAAAGGTGGAGTCAAAAAGGGATCATACTTCCAAATCAACCCAACTTTGTTACGTAATGCAAAGTCAAATATCGTAACAACATTGAAGACGATCGAGCCTCATGTACTCAAAGCCCTCATCAAGGAAGACATACGCATGCACCCAATGAGTAAAATTTCAGATATTGCCAATCGTATCCCTGATGTTGACATAAAAGAAATTAGAAAGCAACTATACGATATGATAGGAACTGATATAGAGAAAGAGGGAACACGTTTTGATAGTAAATACTATATCAAATAGTGGCATAAAAAAAAAGGTTCGAAAAAGCAAAATTTGTAAAAAAATCCGTAAATAATTGGCTATCAACGAACTCGCTTTTTTGCTTTTCTTTTTTTATTGCTTATTTTTGAAAAAGGGAAAATAAGATTGGTAAGTGTATCTACTAGCATCGCGGATACGCTTACCAGCCTTAACAAGCTATTCTCCAGCCTTAACAAGCCATCTGCCAGCCTGTCAATGCGATTAACGCAGACTGGAAACAAGATTACCGCGTAGCGAAAATATCATTACCGCGTAGCTAAAATAACATTACCGCATTGCGGTAACAGAAGTACCACGCTGCGGTAATGTGTTTTGGGCTGAAGAAATATCCCCTTTTTCTTTTTACTAAACACGCATCACTCGGGCAGTGCTGTTACAATCACTACGCGATTAAGATCGTTATCTTCGTACGGCTGCGCATTGCTGCCGATGCCTTGCGCCTCGATGCGCGACGGAGCGATGCCGTAACGCTCTATGAGGATATTACGCACACTATCGGTGCGGCGTATGGAAAGCATCAGGTTGGTGCGCTCCTTGCCGGTTGCCTTGTCGGCATAACCGTCGAGACGGATGCGGGCAGAAGGGTTCTGCTTGAGATATTCGACGATGTTCTCAAACACTATGTCTTGCTTCTTCTCGGGCTTGGCGGAAGCGCAAGCGAAGCTGACCGAGGCGAGACGGAACGCTTCCTGTTTCTTCGCAACCGACTTCTCCACTATGCGGTCCTTGAAGACGGGGCGCTCCACTATACGCTCCTTCACGTACACCGTGTCGACCACGGCTTCACGACGGAGCTTATGGCAGCGCTGCTTCTTGGCGCAAGACTTTGAGGCGTTGAAGCGATAGGTCAGTCCGAGCGTCGCACCGAGCGTCGGCTCGTACTTGCGCCCCGTGATGCGACCGTCGAAATGGTCGGGCATGAGAGCCGAAGCTATCTCAAGGTTTACATCCATGCACTTCAGCACGCTGTACTTGGCAGCTATAGAGAAGTTGGCTGTGAGCGAGTTGGCGTCCGCTGTGCCGCGATAGGCGAAGGTGCGGGCGTAGCCCAATCCTACAGCCGGAAGCACATCGAAGCGTCCCGCGCTGCGGAAGAGCAGACGCGAGAGGCTCACCATGAAGTCGGCATGAGCGTTGACGTAACGCAGATAATGGCGATAGGTGCCGTCGGGGCGGACCGTCACATTGTCGATAACGGGGTCGTGAGGGCCGTATATAGAACCGTCGGTCTGCGGGTCGCGCAGATAGAGTCCTTCGGATGTGGACATGCCGTTGAGCGCATAGCCGCCAATCTGCAGGCGCAGGGCGTAAGCCGGAGTGATCCACTTGCCGACGCCGATGTGGTATGAAGGAGTGAGACGCTTGCCGAAGTGCAGCTTGCCGGCATCGCTCGAGAAGATAGTCTGCACGCCTCCGCCCGCCTCAACGAACCATCCGTTCTGTGCAGATGCCGGGAGCAGCGACATGCACCCCAGCACCATGCTTATTATAGTTTTCTTATTCATATATACAGATAGGTTTTAAGCTTATTCAACAATGAGGAAAGCAGGTCTGCCAGGCTCGCCGGCTGTGCCGTAGCTTGCGCCGTCGGCAAACGCGAAAGCCGCGACAGCCTGATAGAGATACTTGTTGCGTGCGGCATAATACTTCAGCGTAACGGGTTCCTCCGCTCCCATGCTGCCGTTTATCTCCATGCGGAAGACATACTCGCCGTTCTCCGCCTGCTCTGCCTTTGCCATGCCGCGACACTCTGCGCCCACGAATGCAGCCATCAGGTCGTCTGCCGTTGCCTGGCGCACGATGTTCTGAGGCAATGCCACGCAAGCCGTCATCTTGAGCGGATGCTTGCCGGCGAGAACGAGAGGCAGGGTGAGCGGCTGCTCGGGCGAAGCCTCCACCTTGCCGTCGGCGAAGGCGAGGCATGCAGGAGCCGTGAACACGTAGCTGTTGCGATGGCTGTAATAGCGTATGTCTACAGACGCCGCCTGTGAGCTGACGCCGTTGACAACCATCTTGTATACCGGTCTGCCGTCCTGCTCGCCCACGAGTTCGCCAACGCCCGCGCAGACGCCCGCGACGAACGCCGCCAACCGGTCGCCCGTCTTGTCGGCATAGCCGGCTGTGAGGGCGTCGAGGGTGAGATAGGCGGTCATGCTGCCCTGCGGCACGAAGGTGAGCGCAAGCGGCTGGTCGGCTGCTCCAACCACTGAGCCGCGCTTTCCTACGGCGAAGGTCTGCTCAGATACGAACACCTGCTTCTTCTCAGCGCTGTAATAGCGGAACATCACCTGCTCGCCCTCGACACGTCCGAGGATGTCGTACCAGTAGAGCATATCAGCCTCGCTCTCTACGTGCTTTATGCCGCGACACTCGTCGCCCACAAACGCCTGCAGCTCGTCGCCGGCGGATACTGTGAACGGCAGCTTCGCCTTGTCCACCTTCACCCATGCCTTGGTAGGTACGGGGAAGGGGCCCGACTGCTCGAAGTCGGGATAGGCGGGCGCGTCGGCTGTGCCGTAAATCTTGTCGACTTCATATCTGACGTCGGACGCTACGGAGACGTACGTGCGCTTGGCGGCAGCACTGTAATAGCGGAACTCCACATTGCCGTTCTCGCTCGACGGCGCCTTCACGTGGATGAAGAAGAGGCGCACGCCGTCGTTCATCACCGTCTTAGCCACGCCGCGACACTCGCCGCCAATGAAGGCAGCCATCTTGTCGCCGTCGGCGGCAAGCGTTTCGAGCACCGGCGAGAGACGCACTACGGCAGTCATGCTCATCGGATAGACACTCTTGTCGGGGTCGCTCCACAACGGCGCCTGATCGTTGCCGCTGAAGTTGGCTCGCCACATCGGGGCGGAAGCAGGAGTGGCAGACGCCACCTGCCATGTTGGAGCCTCGCTTACGAAGTCCTCCTCAACCACGCTCCACTGGGGAGCGGGTTGTTGCGGATAAGTCTTGTCGCCCTCTTCGGTGCATTGTGCGAAGAGAAAGCCCAATGCGGCGAGAAACGAATACTTTATATATTTCATATAGTCTTTCTTTTTAAAATATTACTTCTTGATAGCCTTCATCGAGTAAACGTTGCCGTCTACGGCGATGCTGACGATATACACACCAGCCGGAACCGAGTTGCCGGCGTTCCATGTGATATCTACATTGCCGCCTGTGTTGCAGTCGTTCCATGCCACGATACGCTTGCCGCTCATGTCGCTGACGTATACATCTGTATAGGCGTCGCGGTCGACAGTGGCACGTATCTTCAGCTGCGAGTAGAACGGCGACGGATAGATGTAGAGTCCGCCCTCGGTGCCGAGGAAGCTGATGCGCATCGGCTCGCTGAGGGTGCCCACATTGCTGTTGGCAGCATAGCTTACGGCGCTCGGTGCCTTGGCTACGACGTCGCCGTCGCGCTCTACAGTCACGTCAACAGCCTCGGGCTTGTCGCCACCGATGGTGAGCATGAAGACGGTTCTGCCGTCGGGCAGAGCTATAGCCTCGGCATAGCCGCGCGGCTCGCCTGCTACGTAGCTCACAAGGCGGTCGCCCTGCTGCAGCTCTACGCCCTCCACTTCTACAACAGCCGTCATGTTGGCTGAGTAGGGGAAGTAAGCGTTTGTGCCGTCAGCGTTCTTGGCAGCTGCCATCGCAGCCTTAGTCTTGCGTCCTACAGAAGTCTTCGACGGATACTGCAGCTGAGCGTCGTCCTGCGACTGGCGCTGGAGCATGTATCCCTTGCCGTTCTCCATGTACGTCAGACTGCCTATCCATCCCAGATTGCCGCTGTACATAGCCATCTGCGTCTGCGACTTCACGATGTCGCCCTCCTTGGCGTCGTAGCCGGCGAGAGCCTCCTTGAGCGTGAAGTTGTCTGAAGGCAGATACGAGATGTAGTTCCAGCGTGCTGTGCCGTCTGCCTTTGCTCCGCGTATGGTGAGCTTGTGCGAGGTGGGGTCAACAACCGGTCCTGAGATATGCAAGCTCTGCGGCTGCGAACTGTGTACGAGATACATCTGGTCGTTGTCGATGGCGGTGAGCTGTCCCATCCATCCGTTGCGCTTTGTCCACGATGCAAAGCCGTACTGCTCGTTCTTCACCTGGTCGTCTGATGTCCACTTGCCGTCGGCAAGCAACTTGTTGAGATCGGAGAGCTTGTCGGATGCGATGTTCGTCGATATCCACGTCCATCCCTCGTTCAGCGAGATGTTCTGCACACGATAGTCCTTCGCCGTGAAGAGCACTGGCTGCGACGGACTGCCCACTACGGCGTTGTTCTCGAAGCTTATCGGCTTCTCGCTCTCGGCTATGTAGGTCTGTCCGGTGCTTGCGTCCCAGATGCGGAACTCGAGGTTGTCGCTGCTTACGTCGTTAGAGTAGACCGTGAGCATGGCGTAGTACATATCGTTCTGCTTGTAGTAGCGGTTGTTGCATACGCCTACGCACTTTCCGCCGCTGAACGCAGCAAGCATGTCCTCGTCGTCAGAAGAGTACACCTTATTAATATACAGCTTGCCGAAGACAGACATATTATACTTGAAGTCGGCGGCGTTCACCGTCCAGTCGGGCTTCTCGCCCTCCACCTTCACCGTGAGCTGCAGAGCCTCCACCACATTGTTGTCTCCACGCAGGTAGAGCGTCTCGTCGTATGTGCCTATGTTCAGACTCGGGTCGATAGTCAGCACGATGTCCTGCGACGCTGTCGGGTCAATGGTGCCGCTTGCCGGTTCTGCCTCAAGCCATGAAGGAAGGTTCTCGATGGTGAAGTGCTCTATCGAACCGCCGTTGTTGAGCGCCTTCACCCTGATGGTCTTCTCCTCGTTGAGCTTCTTCACTACGGTGAGAGCCCGGTCGCTCCACTTCAGCTGGTTGCGGTCGATGTATGCGCTCCACGTTATCGGCGAGAGTATCTCGTTGCCGTTCTTGTCGCGCACGCCGTCCACCGTGAACTTCACGATGGTCTTCTCTATACGCTCGTAAGGCTCCTTCAGGTTGATGATGAGAGCGTCGTTGTTCACCACGAAGTCGTAGAGCAGCTTGCTCTCAGGTCCCTTTGCCTTGACAGGAGCAGAAGCCTTGGTCTCTACGTCGCCGCCTACAGCCACAGCGTCAGGCACCTTCTGTGTCGGGTCAGCCTGCTGCTTCTGGTCTTTCAGAGAGAACTGCAGTTCCTTCACGCCCTGCCATTCGATGTATGTCTCGAACGGATAGTAAGCCAAGAGTCCCTTCTCAGTGCCGTCAAGACGGTTGCTGTTGCCGTTCTCCACGAG
>ERZ1032078.580-NODE-580-length-14376-cov-5.692480_pt1 | contig 14376 bp, 14 predicted proteins | sample MGYA00517101_ERZ1032078 | MGnify/ENA primary metagenome ERZ1032078 (study PRJEB33719, sample SAMN04261301) | wastewater metagenome | biome: rural village; feature: human; material: feces | host: Homo sapiens | place: El Salvador | collected 2013-01-14 ... | reverse complement strand
TCACACGGTAGGTTCCCGTTGTTTAGTGATTTGTAATCTTCAATTGCATCGGCATCTTTTTGTTTTGTTTGGCCGGTATAAACACCAAATTTGATCTCCGGATAATTAGACAATAAAGAACGCAGTCTTTCCGTCTGATCGTTAGCAAGAGCATTCATCGGATAAATAAGTAATGCACGAACACCCGGGCAAAGCGTTCCTGTCTCAGCCTCCGTTGCAAGCTCCCGCAGTATGGGGATGAGAAAGCTTTCCGTTTTACCCGAACCGGTACCTGTTGAAACGACAAGATTTCTGTTCTCGGTTGCGACCTTTCTTATGGCCTTTTCCTGGTGTAGGTACAGAGGTCTGGTCATGTTCATGTTGATTTTGGAAAAGCTTTTAGGGAGAATCCCTTCTTCAATTAGCTCTGCAATACACTTGCCTTTTTCGAAAGCATCCGTAACATCAAGGTAGGGTCCTTTTGCAAATGCATCCTGATTTTCAAGCAGGGCTTCGTATTCCTTCTTATAGGGCTCTCCCATTTTAAATGATGTTTTTAAATATCGATAGTATTTTTCCTTAATATGCTTAGATGCAGTAACAGGAGAAAAAGCCACGACCATACCCCTTTCTCTATTTAATCCGGAAATTGTAATAATAGCTATCTTCGTAGAGCACCAAATATCTGTTTTTAGCTTCCGATGAGCTGGTGCTTTCGTCTTCAGACAGCACTAGGATGCCCTCTATTTTGTCGTACATAAATTCAATGTACCCATCTTCTTCATCACTCCAAAAACATAGTGCGCCTACTTTCGTATTGTTGGGATTTTCAAAAGTGGCTTTGACTTGGAGTGGTGTCAATGTATCGCACGAGAGAACACCTGTAAAGCTATCTATCTCATTGGGGATTGCCTGAATACTTGAAACTGTCACATTTCCGCGGAGGACATATTCCGGCGAAGAAAAAATGGATCCTTTTTGCCTACGCTCAGTAACGCTTACAATCTGAATTGTTTTACCGCTCAAATCTTTCGTGTTCTTATAATTACATTCTTTAGTGTCAAATAACCTATAATCGGGTGCACCAAAATCATCTTCCTCGTCCACTTCAAAGTATTCAATTCGGTATTTGCCGCTGGTGAATGGAATGCTGAGCTTGAAGCCATTTGATTTTACCTCGACTTTTTCAGCAATCAGATTGCCATCTAAATAAACATCTGCTACACAATCGGAAAAACCGATAATACTGCTCCTGAACCACAACTTTCGGTTAGGACGATCTTCAACAATTTCACATTCCGAGTTTGCCAAGAAACAGTGTGTGATAACCCGCAAAAACACGAACGATATCGATTCAAAGTGCAGACTCAAGGGCCTGATAATATCCTCAAATCCAAACCACGATAACATCTTTCGCGTGTCGCAGACAAAAAGATGCTTTTCCTTGTTTTTTTCAACTTTTATGCTGTACTCCGCATCTTCGTTATCATCCGTCATCAGGGGAGGCATATCCAAGCAAACGGCATCATCCGGGAACTTCAGATAAATCATCTTGGGAAATTCCGCATGCCATATTTCTTCTGGCCTTTCCGTATGCCAAGCCCCATCGTCAAATTTCCACTTAAAAGCCGGAAGGTACACACGCAGCGCCAAATTCCCGTTAGCAGTCTGATAAGTGAAAGGCAAGTAATCAATATCGGGGTCAATTCTAAAAACAAAGCTGTTGTTAGCTATATGCTCAGAGTGCTCATCGCCCAAGATCATTCCAGTGCCGGAGAATGTGATTTTGCCCTCTTTTTTGTAAATAAAGGGGGCATCTTCATACTCGTAGTCAAATTGGTTAATTACTGCAAAAGAATAATCGTTAGCTTTTCTGGAGTTGGGAATATCTATATTCACATGGAAAATACCATCCGTTTTAATATAGTCGGACAGCCTAAGAATATAGCCATGTTCATCAGTTTTGTCTTGCATATTACATTTTATTGCTCGTGCAATATCAAAGCGATATTTTTCCTCATTAATTCTAATCAGTGTTCCTCTCTCTTGAGTAGGTGACATGCGAAAATAGATTGATGGAACGGCGGAAAAAACGGGGTATTTTACTCCTTCGCGCATGACATATACACCATTTTTCAGGTTGTTTTTCAAAAGACCGTCTTCCAGCGCGCTCCCCACCGGCAAAGCTCGTCCATCGGGAAGTCGAATAATATCCCCTTTAATCAGTTCCATACTGTACAGATTCAGTCCGTTTAGATATTCACAGTTATAAACAGCGTCAGAATCTGTATACAAAGCATCCTCTGTATGTGTAAATGCAAACGCATCCCCAATCGGCAGAGCGTCTGTATAATGGATCAACTCCCAATTGTTATCAAAGAAACGAATGCACGCTGCTCTGATATTGGTAAACTTATGGATTACCTCTGCGTCATTCTTGATAAGTTCAATTCGGATGCTGTCGAAAATATTATCGGAAGGAATGTAAATATCGGAAACGATTCGCGTTTTGCAACCAGTTACACAGTTTTCCGGTTCGGCTTCAAGAGTTTTTTCAACATTGGAAAAGGCAATTTTCCAGTGTAGGTTTGGCAACTCCTCATTTGTTGCTAAGTGAATATACTGCGGCGGCAAGACAAGCTCAAAACGATTTTGACTTCCATTGTAACGCAAATACGGAGAACTATATCTTTTTTCTCCTCTTTTGGTTAATCCCGCAATAGCTTTCTTTGCTTGATCGAATTTCTTTGATTCGTCAGCCCACTTGCAAAACAGTTGAGCAATCCGATTCTGTGATGTTCTTGGGAACAGTCCATAGAACAGGGCATTATCCATAAACCGCAGAATTTTGCCAACTCGAATTTTACATCCTCTCGTATTGAATGCGACTGCATCAGATGTGTGCTTTTTGATTTTATATGCTCTGGCTGTATTCTCACCGCTTGCCATAGATTGCATCAAATAATCTCGCATTTCCTTACTATTACTCGTAAGGTCACGCTCTAAGTCTATTTGATAATATGCAAAAAGGAAATCAAAGAGGTCGCTCGCATAATAGTTTGTTATAAAGCAGTGCAGAAGAATATTGTTCATCATTTCATTCTCTGCTACTTTGTATTTGTTGTATTCTTTGAGTGTTTTATAGAAGCTGCGTCCAATCCATTTCTGGTATGAACCCGGCAATTCCATGCCAATTTCTCGCTCAACATGGGGCCAAAACCGACCATCATATTTATGAATGCCGATTTGAACCAGCGCAACCGCAAAGATTGAGCTAGTGATATATCTCTCGGATGTGTTCAGATAGTTTTTGCAAATACTGTGAAGATATGCCTTAAGAAGGATATATTCGTCCTCACCTATTACAATATCGCCAATATACCGGCATGTTTTGAACTGACGGTTGATCTTTGCATTCAAATGCTTTTGAAGTTTTTTGTCCTGAAGTACTTGAGCGATGTGATTTGTATCCATTTCGACATTCTCTCCTAACAACAAGTTGTGTATTCTTTCCATCGAATCATTTAAATTGCATCCGTATTGCAGCAGTAAAATAGTAATTCTGCTTCTGCATAATCAGATGTCGCACAGGTCTTCCCGCAAGGAATCTTGTTGGGCATTGTTATGTGGACTTTTTTCGTGTATTAACGGGTTTCGCAAACAGCTATAGTCGACAGGCACATATTTGCGCCCGGTTTTACAAACACATTATATCACTTTTTGCCAATTATTCAATTGAATATTGCGTTTTTCATCACTTTGCTACCATTTTCGCCGAGAATCACCCAGCAAACGGTAAAGAAAGTGTTAAATGAAGTTCACCATCGGTAAATTAAGGAAAAGCGTCACCTCTGCAGTTTCAAAATGTGGTCCCTCATTTTCTTCAACGCTCTGTTATATGTACGCTCGGAAGCCTTATCGGACCTGCGGCTGGCGGAGTGGGAGATTTCTTCAAAGGTCATGGGCTTTATGGGCTTGTACTCGATTTCACCGTTTATCAGAACCGCTTTCCTGACCGACCAGCAGGTATTGCAGAAGCCAAGATGCTTGGCAATCGTGCGCTGTTTCCGGTAAGTCAGGCTGTCGTATGCCTGATACAGTGCGTCATATAGTATCGCCCGGAAATACAACTTGTCCGGCTGCGAGGTGGTGTCCACCGAAATGTCCTCCGCCGCTTCCTCGCCGTCCTCATCGTATTGCCGGTAAAAATCTATTCGTCGCTCGTTCAGTGTACCTATCGCAATGTACCTGCGGACGGTCTTTTCGTCCATTCCGGTTTCATCGGCAATTCGCTGGATGCTGCTGTCGCTGCAATCATCGCTGTCTCGGTGATAGATCGCCATAATGCGCCGCAGGACGGGATAGGTGTCCGCCGTCATGGTGATAACCCCGCTTTGTGCCGTGCGGATGTAATCATCAATGCCGTCCTGGATATACCGCTTCTGAAAAGTGGCAAACGGTGCACCGACAGCCAGGTCATACTTTTGCAGGGCGATTAGGATGCCGCACACCGCCACCTGTTTGATGTCCGCAAAATGTTCCGCCATAGCGTATCGCTCGCAGGCGGACTGCGCCAACTTATTAAGCGCAGGCTCCTGATCGTGGAGGTACCAAGCCAGATACTTGTCCTCTTTTTCGGTGAGATAACAGACGATGTATTCTTGGGCTGGCAGCTCCGGCGGCGCAGGGTCAAGGCAGTACATCCGGCGCTCCAAAAGATGCCGCTGCTGCGCCAAAACTTCATTCTGTTCTTCGGACACCGGATACACCTCCCATCATCTTTTCATTCTCTTATCCGTGTCGGCGTACAGCTTGGTACGCTCCAAATCGGTAAAGTAATTTGCTTTGGCGTAGGTATCGTCCTCCTCTGCCCGTTCCAACCGGCGTTTTGCCAGCTCCTGCGCTACTTGTGCAAACTCGGCAGAGATCGTTCCTCGACTCTTTTCGGAGCGGATCGCCGAGCAGCGGCGGTCATAGGCATCCTTCAGCGGGTTATCCTTTGCCCGTTCCGCTTTGCCCTGAATGATGGCGTACCGGCGGCAGCTGATCTTTTCACCGTGGTACAATTCAGGTGCCATACCGTAGGTGCAGTATTTCTGCCGCCGTGCGCTCTGCATCAGGAAATACTGCTTGCAAACCTCGCACTGCCTTGGATAGTGTCCGTGGTGCAGTCCCTCAAAGAAGTCCGTCAGCGCAAAGCTGTAATAGCTCTCAAAGACCATTCTTCGGGCAGTGACAAGGATGCGACTATTTCGCCGTTTCGGCAGCGCAATATATTCTGTGTGCAGCGGAAGCGGATTCGATCCGAATATCTCCGTAGCAATGGGCAGCAAATGCCGCTCGTCAAATCGGTCGGCTTCATCCACACAGGAAGCGAATTTCTTAAACTGCTCAAACGCCTTGCGCATATCCTCCGGGATGGTATCGTAAAAGCGGAGGGTTCTTAAAACGGTTGCGCACATCGTTTCAGCATTTTTGAATAGAGCCTTATCATATTCGGGAGGAAACACGCCCAAGCCGACTGAGCCCTCATCCATTTTTGTTACCACTGCCCTACGCCGCAGATAGTCGGAAAGGGCAGCAGCGTTGCTTTCCGTGAATAGTTCTGCAATTCGTTGTCTCTCCGCCGCAATATTCAAGGAGGAAAAGGGCTTGAGCTTCGGTAGAGTTTGCAGGATCGTCAGGATTTCCCTTCCAGCCTTAATAAAATCTGTTTCGTTCAGATACCCGGCGCAAAGCTGCTCCTGCACATTCCAGTTGCTTTGCCGGAACACGGCAATCCTCGCCGCCGTGTCGTCTTTATAATACTGATTCAAAAGATGTACCGCAAAGGTGCCTGCCGGGTAGCTTTTGCCGCCTATATGCACCCGGCCATCCCGATAAACGGCAGTAAGAAAGCCTAATTCATCGCCCATATGCCCCGCCTCCTTCTATATCCTATCATACAAAGTGTCCCATAAACCGGACCTTTCATTGACACGCCCCGAAGTGAAAAAACTGAAATTATTTTTCACTGTACCGTGCTTAGAACATTCGTTCTATTTAACTATATCAGAAAATCGCCTGATATGCAAGGACTTTCCCTTAGTTGCGGACATCGTTTTCACCATGTTGGTATAAACATACCTTTTTCAGCCGTTTCCCCCATTCAATATACAGAAGGCAGTCATCGAGCCGTCGAGGTCATACTCGGCGGCTTTTTTGCCGCCCGAAAACGGAAAGGAGGTTTAGTTTATGGTATTAAGAATTAGGCCAAGGCAACGGACAAAAATCAACGCCCTTATACGCAAAGCTTGCTGTAATTGCTATAAGGGCAATTGTCTGCTGCTGGATGGCAGCGAAGAAACGAAATGCGTGCAGCTCATTTCTCGGTACGGCATCTACTGCAACTATTTTCAGAAGGCGGTATTACCGGCTGAAAAGGAGCTGTACACAGAAATCTTACGGCAGAACGGGATCAATGGATAACCGCCCGAAAAGAGTTATCCGAAATATTATTGAAATGCGCTATGCGCAGGAAAGGACTTATGATGAAAACAATCAACAACACGAAAATCATCGGCATCGACCACGGGTACGGGAATATGAAAACGGCAAATTGCTGCTTTCCCACCGGCATCACCTCCTATGACCACGAGCCGCTGTTCACGGCGGATATGCTGGTCTACGGCGGCAGGTATTATCTTATCGGCGAGGGACACAAGGAATTTGCACCAGACAAGATCAAGGATGAGGATTACTATGTGCTGACCCTTGCGGCCATCGCCAAGGAGCTGAAAGCCGAAAATCTTACCGAGGCGCACATTGTGATTGCCGCCGGTCTGCCGCTGACCTGGACAAGCGGGCAAAAGGCGGATTTCAAGGCGTATCTGATGAAAAATGCCGAGGTGGAGTTCTCCTACAAAAAGGCGGACTACCACCTCTATATCGACGATGTGCGTATCTATCCGCAGGGGTACGCCGCCATTGCCGGCTTCGCCACTGCACTGAAAGGCGTCAACCTAATCGCCGACATCGGCAACGGCACGATGAACACTCTGTATATGATCAACGGCAAGCCGCAGCAGGGCAAAATGTTCACCGAAAAATTCGGGACATACCAGTGTACCCTTGCCGTCCGTGAGGCATTTATGCAGAGAACACGGCGGGAAATCAACGACGCCATCATCGACGAGGTGCTGATCACCGGCACGGCAAATATTGCGCCTGCCGACCTGAAAATCATCAAGAGTGTTGCTGCCGAGTATGTGCGGGATATTTTCCGCAGACTCCGTGAACACGGTTATGACGAAAGCACGATGACCTTGTATGTGACCGGCGGAGGCGGCTGCCTTGTGAAGAATTTTTATAAGTTCAGCACCGACCGTGTGAAATTCGTCGAGGACATCTGTGCCGCCGCAAAGGGATATGAGTATCTGGCCGAGGCGCAGATGAAAGCTGAGGCGAAGAAATGAGCAAGTATCGGATCAATGTGCGGTTTGATTTGGACAAGCCAATGGAGGCAAACGCCGCACAGTATTTACAGTCGCTGGATAAATCCCGCAATGCTTTTATGGTAACGGCGGTCTTAAACGAAATGCAGCGGCAGACATCCGCAAGCGGGGTTTTGCTGGAGGACATTCGGCAGGTCATACGGGAGGAATTGCAGGAGGTGTCGTTTGCTGCGGCACCTCCTGTTTTTGAGCAGGTACAACCGGAGCTGACCGAGGAGCAGCAAGCTGAAAACGAAAAGAGTGTGCTGGATGACCTTGAAATGATCGGCTGAGCCAAAATGCCGAGATGTGGCTCAAATCGCGGTATTTGCAGCAGAAGCAGAGCCATTTTGGCTCAGAAACAAGATGTGTCCCCAGGGACAAGAAAGCGGTTTGCGGCATCGTGCAGCGCAGAAATACGCTGAAATCCCGGTATCTGACAGCCGCTTTTCTTTATGCCCTGCGAGGTGCGTCCTATGGTATAACAAGCAGGGACTTTGTGTGCCACAAAAGTTCCAATCACAGCCGAAATCGGCTGACTCTTTGGGGGCGCAGCCCCCAATCCCCCGAAAGGAGAGATGTGCATGGGAAAGGATATACGAATTGCCGTAAGAGTTACGGCAATGGAAAAAGAGAAGATTCAAGCAAAGGCCCGAAAATGCGGGCTGAGTACAACCGAATATGTGGAGCAAAGAGCGTTGGGGTACGAGCCGAGAGCGGTTCCGCCTGACGCTCTTTTTGCTTGCCTTGAAAAGCTGGGCGAGCTTGCGGATAAGGCGAGTTCACCGGAGCTGGACAAGGAAATTTACACGGTGCTGAAGCAGATCACAGCAGAGCTTCTGCTTCCCGGAAAGGGGTGATGCGCTATGCCTGTTACAGGCTTTTGGCCTGTGTTCAAAAATCTGAAAGCCACGCTGGACTACGCCGACAATCCCGACAAGACCACCGCACCGGAATATCTGGACGAGGATCTGTACGCCGCCCTGCGCTATGCGGAGAACGACGATAAGACCGACCGCAAAATGTTTGTGGGCGGTATTAACTGCTCGGCACAGAACACCTACGCCGAAATGATTGCCGTGCAGCGGCGATTCGGTCTGCGTGGAAAGGTCGTCGGCTACCACGGCATTCAGAGCTTCCGTGAGGGTGAGGTCACGCCGGAGCAGGCGTTCGCCATCGGCAAGGAGACAGCAAGAAGGATGTGGGGCGACCGGTATCAGGTGCTTGTCACCGTCCACCTGAACACCGACAATGTGCACTGCCATTTTGTTGTGAATCCCGTGTCCTTCAAGGACGGCGCGAAGTTCAAAAACAAAATTGGTGACCATAAAGAGCTGCGGAAAATCTCCGATGAAATCTGCCGGGAACACGAGCTGTCTGTGCTGGAAAATAGCGATTTCTACTCCAAGGGCAAGAAGAAAGAATATTGGGTCCATAGGGCCGGCAAGAAAACCCACCGGGACTATCTGCGGGAGGATGTGGAATACTGCCTGTCCTTTGCGACCAGCCCAAGAGAATTTGAAAATCAGCTCTATGCGCTCGGATACACCCTTGATCCTGTGCGCTTTTCAGTCAAGGCAAAGCATTGGGAGCGTGCCGTGCGGCTGAATAGTATGGGCTTCTCAAAGGAGCGTGTCAACGCACAGCTGCGGCAGAACGCCGAAAATCGGTATCGGCTATTTACCTTGGAATACCGACCACCGTACAAGCCGAAGAAATTTCCGCTGGAGGACGAGCTGCGAAAGCTGGACTTCTCCATTGAGCACAGCTGTGACACTGCAACCGTTTTGGTGGATGCGTTTTTTTATCTCATTATAACGGTAATCCAAATCGTAGCCGAGCTTGCCGATGCAATGCTGCTGTCGCCGGATCTGCGGGCGGCTGAAAAGGATTTGAAGGAGCTGGTTGCCGACTATCACTTCTTGCAGGAGCACGGTATCCATACGACAGCCGACCTGCAAGCAAATATTGAGCAATCCAAGGCCGAGCTTTCCACTTTGGAGCATGAGCGCAGCGTCATCAGCAACCGTATCCGCCGTCCCAAGTCGCCGGAGGAACAGGCGCAAAACAAGGAACGCCGCAAGGCGGTATCCAGGCAGATGAAGCCCGTAAGGGAGCGCCTTCGCCGCGCGGAGCGGATTTTAGAGAAATCTCCGCACCTGTATGAACTATTAAAACAAGAGCACGAGCTGGAGAAAAAAGCCCGTGCAAGATACAAAGAAAGAGGGAGATAAAATGAAGAATACGATGAAAAAGCCGGTGGCAATTCCGGTAGAAAAATTGCGTCCCTTTGCCGGACACCCGTTCAAGGTCAGGGACGATGACGAGATGAACACGCTGATCGAAAGCATACAGACGCAAGGCGTTCTCTCGCCGCTGATCGTCCGACCAATAGAAAATACAGATGAATATGAAGTCGTAAGCGGCCACCGCCGCTTGCACGCAGCAGTAAAGGCAGGGATTTCAGAAGTCCCTGCCTTGATTTATGCCCTTGACCGGGATGCTGCCGCCATTGCCGTGGTGGATAGCAACCTCCACCGGGAGCATATTTTGCCCTCCGAAAAGGCGTTTGCGTATAAGTTGAAAGCTGATGCCCTGAAGCATCAGGGACAAAGAACAGACATAACTTCGGAGCAAATTGCGCCGAAGTTGTCCACGGAGGTAATCGGAGAGCAAGAAGGAATCAGCAAGGATACCGTTAAGCGATATATCCGCCTGACCTATCTCATTCCTGAATTCCTTGAAAAGATGGATAAAGGTGAAATCGCCCTATCCGTAGGTGTGGAGCTTTCGTTTCTTGACGAATCCAGCCAGCGGGAGGTGCTGGAGCAGTGCGCTATCAACGACTGCACCCCGTCCTATTCGCAGGCGTGGCGGATGCACAAAGCTGACCGGGAGAGTGCATTGACCAAGGCAACCATCCAAACCATTATGTCGGAGGAAAAAGCTAACCAGAAGGCCCACCTTAAAATCCCAATGGAGCGCATCCGAAAGTATTTCCCGCAAAGCTATACCGCCGCCCAGATTGAGGATGCCGTGGTGAAGCTCTGCGAGCGGGACTACCGCCGACGAACCGACCGAGAGCGATAAGGAGGTGCGGCCTATGGGAGAATATCGCAAACTCGACTACACGCAGGTCGCACTGCCAGAGGAACTGCTTACCTCCTTTGCCAAGGCCATGCTCCCGGAGCTGCGTAAGTTTTACGCCAGCGACGAGGGCAGGACCTATTTTGCAAAGTGGCTTCTGAAGCACCCGGAATATGCGGCACATTCGACACCGGAGAGCGGATGACTATAATAAAAATCGGAGAGGAGGATTCTGTATGAATGTAGTCATTTACGCCCGCTTTTCCAGCCACAGCCAGACGGAGCAGTCCATTGAAGGACAGCTCAAGGTGTGCTATGAATATGCGGAGTCGAATCATTATACCGTTGTCAGAGAATATATTGACCGGGCCATCAGCGGCACCACGGACAACCGTGCCGAATTTCAGCGGATGATCTCCGACAGCGACAAGCACACCTTTGAGGGCGTTTTGGTATATCAGCTGGACCGTTTTGCCCGCAACCGCTATGACAGTGCTATCAACAAGGCGAAGCTGAAAAAGAACGGTGTCCGGGTGCTGTCTGCCAAAGAGAATATTGCGGATGACGCTTCCGGTATCTTGGTGGAGGGCGTTCTGGAAAGTATGGCGGAATACTACTCCGTGGAGCTTTCTCAGAAGATCCATCGGGGTATGGCCATCAATGCCGAAAAGTGCCTGTCTAACGGCAGCAACCCCGGCCTAGGATTCAAGGTCGATGCCGAGCGGCGGTTCTATGTGGATGAGGAGGAAGCCGCCATTGTCCGTGAGATTTATGAGCGCTACGCCAGCGGCGAGACAAAAGCGGAGATCATCCGGGATCTGAAACGGCGCAGGGTCAAGACCTCCCTTGGCAAGGAATTCAGCCCCAACAGCCTCAGCCGCCTGCTCAGCAACAAGCGTTATATCGGCGTCTATCTTTACAAAGGAAAGGAAACACCCGGCGGGATGCCTCGCATTCTGGATGATGACCTATTTTACCGGGTGCAATCGATGATGAACAAAAATGCGCCGGCTCGAACTCACGGCGAGGGCGAATACCTGCTGACCACAAAGCTATTCTGCGGACACTGCAAGGAAATGATGGTGGGCTACGGCGGCACCAGCAAGACCGGCAGGCAATATCACTACTATATGTGCAAAAACGCCCGCAGGAAAAAGTGCGGCAAGAAGATCGTCAGCAAATCCTATATCGAGGACCGTGTGGTCAACGAGTGTTTGAAAATGCTGACCGAGGAGAAAATCCGCTTCATTGCCAAGAAGGTGGCTGAGGAGTGCGCCAAAAGCCCGGATAACCTTACCGCCAAGGCGCTGAAAAAGGCGATCCGAGAGGCGGACACGGCCATTGAAAATCTCTGGAAAGCCATTGAGCAGGGGCAGGCCGTGGAAATGCTGACGGAACGGCTCAACAAGCGCATGGCGGAAAAGGCGGAGCTGGAGGCGCAGCTCGCTATTGAGGAAAACAAGAAGATCACGCTGACGGAGGCACAGATTTTGGCGTTTCTGGACTATGTCTGCGAGATGCCCGCCGATGATGTGAACAAGCGCCGAGCCATCATCAATATCTTTGTCCATTCCATCTATCTGTATGACGACCACTTTACCCTCATCATCAACGCCAGCAAGAAGCCGTTGAGCATTGACAATATCCCGCTGGATGATATAGAATCTGTATTTGAAGGCAGTGGTGGTGCCTCGGAGGGGTGTTCATCCTTGAACACCCCTGCTCCACCAAAAATCGGCAAGTATCGAAAGATGCTTGCCGATTTTTACTTATTCACGAAACTTGTCATTCATTTGAACAGAATTTTTCGATGAATGATCTCGTACTGTCAAATTTATCAGCAGCTCCATTATAACGAAAACCATGTCCACCGCAGTGCAAAACTGCGGTGGACTTTTTTCGCCTGCCTGTTGTATAATGGTACGGAAACCGGCGGATCGAACGGAGAACTACATGGAAGATAAGATAAAGGATGCCTACGAGGCGTCGAAGAACATTTACGATGATTTGCTCACGCAGGGCAATTTTTTCAGCAGACTGTATATAAAGCTGTTTTGGAGCGGCACGGACGATAATGAGATCGCACGCAGGGTGCTTTCGTACATACCCGACGACTTTGCAGGCAAAATTTTAGATGTGCCGGTCGGAACGGCTGTGTTCACCGAAAGAAAGTGGAAGACGCTGACGAATGCTCAGATAACCTGCCTTGACTACAGCGAGGACATGCTTGAGCAGGCGAGGGAGAGGCTCAAGGAGCAGGACAATGTGACCTGCATCAAAGGCGATGTCGGCTGCCTGCCGATGGACGATGCTTTGTTCGATATCGTGCTGTCCATGAACGGATTTCACGCCTTCCCCGATAAGGAAAAGGCGTTTCGGGAGACATGGCGTGTCCTCAAGCCCGGCGGCAAATTCATTGCCTGCTTCTACATAAAGGGCAAGTCCGGCATCACAGATTCGCTCGTCAAAAATGTCCTTTCAAAGAAGGGCTGGTTCACACCGCCGTTCCAAACAGAGGAGCAGCTCACGGACACCCTGAACGGCCTTTATACGGACATCGACCTTCATGTCGACGGCTCAATGGCCTATTTTTGCTGCACAAAATAAGGAGAGATATGTACAGTAAACTCAGAATGATAATGGGCTCAGATTCTATTACGGGCTACTTCCTGCAAGCGCTGCCGATAGCCTGCCTTGCGGGGATGATATTTCTTGCTGTACGCCTTTGCCGTGCAAAGAAAAGCGGCGTTCAAATCAATTGGCCGACCGAGCTTCTGCGCCTTGTGTTCGTCTGCTACCTGACCGGCCTTGTGAGCCTTATCATACTGCCCGCAAACTTTTGGCTGTATGTCTATGACGGCCTTGTTTTCGGCTGGTGGGATGAGTTGGGACCCGTGTTTCAGTTAGGCGATGTCGACCTTGTACCGTCGGTCATAGGCTGGCTCAGCGGCGAGCTTTCGCTGGGCAGTTGGGCCAAAAAGATGCTTATCGGCAACATTGCAATGTTCATACCGATGGGCTTCCTTCTGCCGCTTTTAACGAAGATAAAAGGCCGCAAAAGCCTCCTGCGTGCAAGCATCATGATACCGCTTGCCTGCGAGGTCTTGCAGCTCATTTTCGGCAGAAGCTTCGACATTGACGACCTTATCTGCAACTTCGTCGGCATCATGCTCGGCGCTGTGATCTGCCACTGCGTTGTGAGGAATAAAAAGGGCGTGTAAAATGGACATTGAATTATATTATCAAGAAAAGGGCAGCGGCGATGCGCTCCTGAAAACGATATAGAGGCCGTATATGTCGTTAAAACTGTCCCGCAACCGAAAAGTTGCGCAATAGTTGGTTGAGTAAACCGACCTTTGGTGCTATATTGGCAGCAAGAAAGGAGACAGGTCACATGCATTATTTTTCGATCAACCTGATTTTTGTCATAATTCTATTTGCTGCGTTTTGGGGAGTCATAGGCTATCTTATCTATCTCCTTATAAAGGCGCTGAGAAAGTATATACGCTCCGAGCCGGTGAGGCGTGAGAAATCCGAAAGCGCAAGATCGCTCGGCGAGGTACTAAAAAAGCACCGCACCGAGTGCAAGATGACGCAGGAGTTCGTGGCCGAGGCGATAGGCGTGAGCCGCCAATCCGTCTCAAAGTGGGAGAGCGGAGCATCAGACCCCAGCACGACAAATCTTATAGCCCTTGCAAAACTCTATGGCTTGACCGCCGAGGAGCTGCTGCAGGAAATGCAGTGACAAAAGCCTATACATCACAAATAAAGCAGCGGCAGGGAAACCTGTCGCTGTTTTCTCGTTTGTTGTTAACTTTTTTACTCATAATCTTCTTCT
>ERZ1032078.575-NODE-575-length-14424-cov-10.163059_pt1 | contig 14424 bp, 8 predicted proteins | sample MGYA00517101_ERZ1032078 | MGnify/ENA primary metagenome ERZ1032078 (study PRJEB33719, sample SAMN04261301) | wastewater metagenome | biome: rural village; feature: human; material: feces | host: Homo sapiens | place: El Salvador | collected 2013-01-14 ... | reverse complement strand
GAGATGTTGGGCAACCACTCGTTCTTCTGCACCTTCAGATTTAGGTCGGCTGCGCGGAGCGATGTCTGCGCCACTGCCACGTCGGCATCCGACGCAAGAGCCAAGGCACGATACGACTCGAAGTCGGTTATGGGCTGATATTCGGGCAGAACGGTATCGGTGACGTCGATGGGCTTGCCTCCGTTGAGCTGCTGGAGCTGCTGCAGAAAGGCTGTACGCTCACCCTGCGCCTCGCTGACGAGGGTGCGCACCTCCATACAGTCGAGCTTCACCTTGTTAAGCTCAAGGGCATTGGCGTCGCCTGCCTCCATACGCTTGTTGTACATACTGAGCAGCGTCTCACTGTTGGCAAGACGCTCGCGCAGCATAGCGAGGGTCTGGTTGGCACGGATAATGTCGATGCAGAGAAGCTGCGCTTGCAGGAGTATGTCGCGACGCTGCTTGGCGAGGAGCTGATTGCCTACGCTTTGCTGCATCTTGGCTTGCTTGCTGCGTGCGGCATACTTGGTAGGGAAGTCAATCTCCTGGCTCACTACAAGCTCGCTCTCGGCTACGCCGGAGTAGCCCTTGGTGAAGAACGGGCTGTACTCTACAGACGGTCCGCCGAGCGTGTTGGACGCCTTGATGTCGAGAACGTCGGCCTGATTGTCGTGTGCAAGAGCCTGCAGGGTGAGGTTGTTGGCTGCTACTTGCTTGAGTACATCGCCAACGGTGTCGGCAAGGGCTGCGCTATACGTGCTGAATGCCACGATTGTGGCGATTAGATATCTTTTCATATATAATAGGTACGATGAATGCGTTGAGTAATGTTGAGCTGATTAGTCCGCCGAGTATCACCTTTGCCATGGGCGACTGAATCTCGTTGCCGGGCAGGTCGCCGCCAAGTGCCAACGGTACGAGGGCGAGGGCTGAGGTGAGAGCGGTCATGAGGATTGGATTAAGACGCGAGAGCGAGCCTTCGATGATGGCGTCGCGTATGCTCTTGTGCTCCTCGGTGCGCAGACGCTTGTACTCGGTGATGAGTAGCATTCCGTTGCGCGTAGCGATGCCGAATAGCGAAATGAATCCGATTACGGCTGGTATGCTCACCTCGCCCGTGGTCATTACAATGGCAAAGATGCCGCCGATAAGAGCCAAAGGAAGGTTGAGGAGTATCACTCCTGCCTCCATGGCGTTGCGGAACTGCATGAAGAGAAGGCAGAATATGACGACGATGGCGAGGATGCAGGTGAGATAGAGTACACGGCTGGCGCTCTCCTGGCTCTCAAACTGTCCGCCGTACTCGATGTGATAGCCCTCGGGCAACTGCACTTTTTCGCCTACCGCCTCCTTGATGTCTGCCACTACGTCGCTCAATGCCCGTCCGCTGGTGTTGGCTGAGATTACTATCTTGCGCTGTACGTTCTCACGGTTGATGGTGTTTGGTCCGGCGCTCGATATGATGTCGGCTACGTCGCTCAGCGGAACCTTGCGTCCGTCTTGCGTGTCGATAATAAGGTCGCTTATCTCGTTGGTGTCGGCTGACTTCACAACGAGGTTGAAGGCGCGTCCGGCTTCGTACACCTGCGACACGGTTTCGCCAGCGAGGTTGACGGCAAGGAACTCGTTGAACTCTGGAAGGGTGATGCCGTTGCGCACGAGCAACTCACGTCGGGGCACTATCTTAAGCTCGGGGCGCTCTATCTGCTGCTCAACGTTGAGGTCGGCAATGCCGTCGATGTCCTGGCAGGCGCTCTTTATCTGATTGCCGATGGTGAACATACGGTTGAGGTCGGTGCCGAATAGCTTGATGGCAATGCTCGCCTGAGTACCAGAGAGCATGGCATCGATACGGTGAGAGATAGGTTGGCCTATCTCGATATTGGCTCCTGCGAGCACAGAGAGACGCTTGCGCACGTCGTTGAGCACCTCTTCATGACTGCGGTCTTTTAGTGTGAATGGGGCTTCTATCTCGCTCACGTTTACACCGAGGGCGTGTTCGTCGAGCTCTGCTCGTCCGGTCTTGCGCGCTACGGTCTTGATTTCGGGCACTTGCAGCAACAATCGCTCGGCACGTGCACCTATAGAGTCGCTCTCTTCGAGCGAGATGCCGGGCAATGAGGATATGTTTATGGTGAAAGAACCTTCGTTGAACTTGGGCAGGAAGCTGCTTCCCAGACAGAAGAAGATACCTATGGCTACGGCAAACAGCGCTGCCGTGCCTACGATAACCTTGCGTGTGTTGGCGAGAACCCACAGCAATGCGCGCTCGTAATACTTCTTAAGCCATACGGCAAGGAAGGCTTCCTTGGGCATTTCGCCTTTGCTCTTGCCGAGCAGGTAGCTGCACAGCACGGGGGTGAGCGTCAATGCCACGAGGGTTGAGGCAAAAAGGGCTGTGACGAAGGCTATGCCAAGGGGTATGAGCATACGGCCTTCCATGCCGCTGAGGAAGAAGAGAGGGGCGAAGCTGACCACAATTATAAGCGTAGAATTGAGTATCGGCATGCGCACTTCGCGCGAAGCGTTGAACACGAGTTCGAGTATCGGCACGCGGTCGGCCTCGGGCAACTCACGGTTCTGTCGTATGTGCTTGTATACATTCTCCACATCGACTATGGCGTCGTCGACGAGTGAGCCGATGGCAATGGCAAGTCCGCCGAGTGTCATGGTGTTGATGCTGATGCCAAGGGCGTTGAGCACTATCATGGCAACGAGAAACGAGAGGGGGATTGTGACGAGCGAGATGACCGTTGTACGAACGTTGGCGAGGAAGAGCATAAGGATTATCACAACAAAGATGGCACCCTCGACGAGCGACTTCTGCACGTTGTCGATGCTGCTTTCGATGAAGTCGGACTGACGGAAGATGTCGGTGGAGATGTGGACGTCTGCGGGCAGCGACTTCTGAAGGTCGTCAAGGGCAAAATCGAGGTGCTTGGTGAGGTCGATGGTGCTGGTATTGGGCTGCTTGGTGACTGTGAGGAGCACGGCAGAGTGTGCCCGCTCGCTGCCAACACCAAGCTTTGGCGACTGGTTGCCCACCTTTATGTCGGCAACATCGGCAAGGGTTATGACGCTCTCGCCGTTCTTCTTGACGATACACGTGCCCAACTTCTCTACATCGTTGGTAGAAGTGATGCCACGGATTATATACTCATTGCCGTACTTATAACGTACTCCGCCGTTGGTATTGACGTTCATGCCACGCGTAGAAGCCATGATGTCAGAGAGCGAAACGCCGAAATGCTTCATACGACCGGGACTTAGGAGTATCTGATATTCCTTGATGTCACCGCCATGCACGCTGACCTGAGCCACGCCTCCGGTAGAAAGCAGGCGCGGACGTATCACCCAGTCGGCATAAGTACGAAGGTCTTGCTGCGAAGTGTGCTTGCTGGTGAGGCTCACAATGAGCACTTCGCCGAGTATGGACGACTGCGGACCGAGCACTGGAGCACTCACTCCGGCTGGCATCTGTTCGCCTACAGCGGCGAGTTTCTCGCTGACTATCTGTCGGGCAAGATAGATGTCGGTGCCCCAATCAAACTCTACCCACACAACGGAGAAACCGTTGGTAGACTGCGAGCGGACACGACGTACACCGGTACTGCCGTTGACGGCGGTCTCAATAGGGAAGGTTACGAGCTGCTCCACTTCCTCGGTTGCCATGCCACCGGCTTCGGTCATGATGACTACAGTGGGGGCATTGAGGTCAGGGAACACGTCGACATCGGTCTTGCTGGTGGAGTATAGGCCGGCAATGACAAGCAGCACGGACGCCACCAACACGAGGATTCTGTTCTCAAGCGAGAAGCGTATTATCTTATTCAGCATAGCTATTAATGATTATGATTATGTGCTGGGATAGCGTTTGAAGCCGAAGCCAATCTTACCTGCATGGCACCCTTTGTCACGACGCGGTCGCCCTGCTTCACTCCGGTGAGTATTTCGACACGCTCACCGTCGCTCTCGCCAAGCGTAACTTCCTGCTTGCGGTAGCCTTCGGCATCCATCTGGATGTAAACAAAGTGGATGCCCTGCTCCTCGGTGAGGGCTGTAAGGGGCAGCGTGATGACGTTGGGACGGTCGTGAGTGATGAGGTATATCTCGGCGTATGAACCCTGAACGACATCACCGGTGTTGTTGAACTCGAAGATAACGGGAATGTATGAGTTGTTGACTTCGGCTGAACGACCGTACGACTGTATATGTCCTCCCATGTCAGTAATGTCGTATAGGCGATTGCTATAGCTTGTACGGAACTTGGCACAACGTATCTTGTTGACATCGCCAAAGTGGCGTTCGGACACTTCGGCACGCAGATAAAGATGCTTGTTTTGCGTGATTATGGCAAGAGGCTGACCTGCCTCGACGTAATCACCGCCGTTAACGAGACATTGCTTGACATATCCGCCACGCGGAGCAGACACTGCTACCCCACCCTCGCTGCGTGTTCGCTTCATACTTGTATATGTAAGCTTGGCAGCTTCGTATTCGGCTTTGGCTACAGCAAGGTCTTTCTCGCTTATTATCTTGTCCTTGATGAGTATCTTGGCACGTGTATAGTCGCGCTCAGCACGTTCGTAGTCGATGCGCGAACGTTGCACGGGGTCGCCGTCGGCAAGCTGCATTCCGGCTGAAGTGATTGAGAAAAGCGTTGTTCCAGCAGCTACTTTCAATCCCTCGCTGACGTGGTTCTTGTACTGCACACGTCCGCTAATGGTAGCTACAACGGTGGTCTCGTCGCACGATGCCGACATAACCTTGCCACTGGTATGAATGACACCATGGAACACTCCGGGCTTCACCTCCTCCACCTTAACGCCTGCTGCATACGCTTTCTCAGCCGAGAGGATTATCTCGTCTGTATGAGCACCCTTAGCATCATGGCCTTCCTCTTCGGAATCGTGGTCGTGGTGCTCTGTTTCCTCGGCATGTTCATGGTCATGGTCGTGATCGAGATGGTCATGGGACTTGCCTCCGCAAGCGACCATTCCCGCCACGAAGACTACTGTTAATAGGTAATAAGAAAATCTTTTAAGCATATTTCATTAAGTGTTTATTACAAAGATAAATAGTCAGTTGCAAAGATAAGAAATAAGATATGCAACTATGTTGCAAACGAATAGAAAAATGCTTGGATATATGATAAAAAAAAGCGGATGCGCCGCACTTCTGAGAGTGCTTCGCATCCGCTTAGTTTATTTGTTGTTGACTGAATTAGTCAGCGAGCTTAGCCTTGATGAACTCGCGGTTGAGGCGAGCGATGTTGGCGATAGACTCGTTCTTCGGGCACTCAGCCTCGCAAGCGCGAGTGTTGGTGCAGTTACCGAAGCCGAGCTCCTCCATCTTGGCGATCATTGCCTTTGCACGCTTAGCTGCCTCAGGACGACCCTGAGGAAGGAGAGCGAGCTGGCTAACCTTAGAGCTTACGAAGAGCATTGCAGAACCGTTCTTGCAGGCTGCTACACAGCAACCGCAACCGATACATGTAGCGCAATCCATAGCCTCGTCAGCGTCTTCCTTCGGGATGAGGATGGCGTTAGCATCCTGAGGCTGACCAGTGCGAACGCTAACGTAACCACCTGCCTGCATAATCTTGTCGAATGCAGAGCGGTCTACCATACAGTCCTTGATAACTGGGAATGCAGCCGAACGCCAAGGCTCAACAGTGATAACGTCGCCGTCGTTGAACTTACGCATGTAGAGCTGGCAGGTTGTAGCACCCTGGTTTGGTCCGTGGGGATGACCATTGATGTAGAGTGAACACATACCGCAGATACCCTCGCGGCAGTCGTGGTCGAATACGAAAGGCTCGTTGCCTTCCTCGATGAGCTGCTCGTTAAGGATGTCGAGCATCTCAAGGAATGAGGTATCCGTAGGGATATCCTTCATCTCGCGTGTGTCGAAGTGGCCCTTGTCCTGAGGACCGTTCTGACGCCAATATTTCAGTGTGAATGATATGTTTGCCATAATTTTTATTAGTTCTTATAGTTACGTGTCTGTACCTTGATTGCCTCGTATTCGAGCGGTTCCTTGATGAGTTCAGGAGCGGTTTCGTCGTTGCCCTTGTACTCCCAGCAGCCTACGTAGAAGAAGTGCTCGTCGTCGCGCTTTGCCTCGCCCTCTTCTGTCTGGTGCTCCTCGCGGAAGTGACCACCGCAAGACTCCTCGCGTGAGAGTGCGTCGTGTGCGATGAGCTCACCCATGAGGATGAAGTCGCGGAGGTGGATAGCCTTGTCGAGCTCTACGTTCAAGCCTTCCTTCGATCCAGGGATGAAGAGGTTGGTGTTGAACTCCTTGCGGAGCTTCTTGATAAGCTCGATGCCCTGCTCAAGACCCTCCTTTGTACGACCCATACCTACGTGCTCCCACATGATGTGGCCAAGCTCCTTGTGGATAGAGTCAACCGAACGCTTACCCTTGATGTTCATGAGGCGGTCGATTTCAGCCTGAACACCCTTCTCTGCCTCAGCAAACTCTGGCAGATCGGTAGAGAGGTGCGGCCAGATAGCCTGGTCGGCGAGGTAGTTCTGGATGGTGTAAGGCAATACGAAGTAACCGTCGGCCAAGCCCTGCATAAGAGCAGAAGCACCAAGACGGTTGGCACCGTGGTCAGAGAAGTTACACTCACCGATAGCGAACAGACCTGTGATAGATGTCTGGAGTTCGTAGTCTACCCAGATACCACCCATTGTGTAGTGGATAGCAGGATAGATCATCATCGGGTTGTAGTACTTCACGCCATTGATTTCGTTAGCAAGCTCACCCGGGTTAACGTCAGTAATCTCCTCGTACATGTCGAAGAGGTTGCCATAACGCTGACGGATAACGTCGATGCCGAGACGGTTGATTGACTCAGAGAAGTCGAGGAATACGGCAAGACCGGTATTGTTTACACCGAAGCCCTTGTCGCAACGCTCCTTGGCAGCACGTGAAGCAACGTCACGCGGAACGAGGTTGCCGAATGCCGGATAACGACGCTCCAAGTAGTAGTCGCGGTCTTCCTCAGGAATATCGCTGCCCTTCTTGGTGCCAGCCTGCAGAGCCTTGGCATCCTCGATGTTCTTCGGTACCCAGATACGACCGTCGTTACGCAGAGACTCTGACATAAGAGTAAGCTTAGACTGCTTGTCGCCGTGTACGGGGATACATGTCGGGTGAATCTGTACGTAGCAAGGGTTAGCGAAGTAAGCGCCCTTACGGTAGCACTGAACAGCTGCTGTACAGTTGCAACCCATAGCGTTTGTAGAGAGGAAGTAAGCGTTGCCGTAACCGCCGGTAGCGATTACTACGGCGTTAGCTGAGAAGCGCTCGAGCTTGCCGGTAATGAGGTTCTTAGCGATGATACCGCGTGCGCGGCCGTCAACGATTACTACGTCTTCCATCTCGTAGCGTGTGTAGAGCTGTACGCGGCCCGTGCTCACCTGCTTAGAGAGTGCTGAGTAGGCACCGAGGAGGAGCTGCTGGCCGGTCTGACCCTTAGCGTAGAATGTACGTGACACCTGAGCGCCACCGAACGAACGGTTGGCGAGCATGCCGCCGTACTCGCGTGCGAATGGTACGCCCTGGGCTACGCACTGGTCGATGATGTCGTTTGACACCTCTGCCAGACGGTATACGTTAGCCTCGCGTGCACGGTAGTCGCCGCCCTTCACTGTGTCGTAGAACAGACGGTATACTGAGTCGCCGTCGTTCTGGTAGTTCTTAGCTGCGTTGATACCGCCCTGAGCGGCGATAGAGTGAGCGCGACGCGGTGAGTCCTGGATGCAGAAGTTTAAAACGCGGAAACCCATCTCGCCGAGGCTGGCTGCTGCAGAAGCTCCTGCAAGACCTGTACCTACAACGATGATGTCGAGCTTGAGTTTGTTCTTGGGGTTCACCAGACGCTGGTGAGCTTTATAGTTGGTCCACTTCTCGGCCACTGGGCCTTCAGGGATTCTTGAATTAATTGTCTTAGCCATAATAGAAATTATGATTTTTGAATGTTGAATGTTGAATTAGCAGCAAAGGCTCGGTGCGCAACCAAGAGCGAAAGCAATTACTACTACGAGGAAACCGAGGATGAGGAGGGTTGAGTAAACCTGACCGATAACCTTCCAACGGTTGAACCATACCTTACCATTCCAGCCGAATGTCTGCATTGCACTCCAGAAACCGTGTGTGAGGTGGAACCAGAGAGCTACGAGCCATACGATGTAGAGAACTACGTAAACCGGGTTCTTGAATGTCTCCTGAATCCAGCCGAAGCCGTCAGCAGGATCACATACGCCCTCGAAGCCTACAAGCTCAGCAAACATCATGTTGTACCAGAAGTTGAAGAAGTGGAGCAACAGACCGAGCAGAACGATGATACCGAGTACGAGCATGTTCTGTGATGCCCACTCTACGTTCTGAGGCTTAGCTACAACCTCATAGCGAGAGGTACCGCGAGCGGCACGGTTCTGCATCGTGAGCCAGAAGGCATAAACGATGTGGATTACTGCGAGGGCAGCCAAGCCCATTGTCGCAACTACGGCATACCAGTTGGCACCGAGTAACTCACAGATAGTGTTGTAAGCGTCTCCAGAGAAGAGAGCTGCAACATTCATTGACATGTGGAATGTCAGGAATAGAACAAGGGCGACACCAGTCAAGGCCATCACCACCTTTCTACCGATAGATGAATTGATTAACCACATAAATGATTTGAAATTTAAATTATTAACTGTTAGAATTATTGATGTTTCATTCCTTAAGGTTACACAATTTCATATAGGGTTACAGCCGATACTTGTGGGGAAATCATACGGTAGAATGCGACTTTCAGTGATGCTGTATTGCGTAGTTTGCTGCAATATGGCACCGCACTCGTCACACTATACTATATAATAGGTATAAGCCATATCCTTACAGTCTGCAAAAATACTGAAATTTGATGATAAATCAAACTATTTCTCTTCAAAAATCATTTTTTATTCTTAATTTTGCGAGCATGAAACATGCGCTGTATGGCTCTGGGCCATGCCGCACAATTTAACACCGACAAGCAATACATATGATTTTCAACTACGACGTTATAGTCATCGGAGGCGGACATGCCGGTTGTGAGGCTGCAGCAGCGGCAGCACGAATGGGCGCAAAGACTTGTCTCGTGACGATGGATATGAACAAGATTGGACAGATGAGCTGCAACCCTGCCATAGGCGGAATCGCCAAAGGACAGATTGTACGCGAGATTGATGCGCTGGGAGGCGAGATGGGCCTCGTGACGGATGCCACATCGATACAGTTCCGTATGCTCAACCGTGGTAAGGGACCTGCCGTATGGAGTCCACGAGCACAATGCGACCGCGGCAAGTTTATATGGGAATGGCGCACTCGTCTCGACCGTGTCGACGGATTGGACATCTGGCAGGACGAGGCATGCGAACTCCTGGTGGAGAACGGCGAAGCGGTTGGAGTGGAAACGGTGTGGGGCGTGACGTTCCGCGCTAAAGCTGTAATCATCACAGCGGGCACATTCCTCAACGGACTGATGCACGTGGGACGCAAGCAAGTGCCAGGCGGACGATGCGCCGAACCTGCCGTACTGCACTTCACCGAGAGCATCACCCGACACGGCATCACTTCACAGCGAATGAAGACGGGCACACCGGTACGCATAGACCGACGCTCCGTACACTTCGAGGACATGGAATGCCAACCCGGCGAGACTGATTATCACGGTTTCTCGTACATGACAGCCCCGCGACATCTGCAACAACTGCCGTGCTGGACCACATATACTAATAAGGAGGTGCACGACACGCTGCGCGCTGCCATTGCCGAATCGCCTCTCTACAATGGTCAGATTAAGTCCACCGGACCGCGCTACTGCCCTTCGATAGAAACCAAACTCGTCACCTTCCCCGACAAGGACCAGCATCCGCTCTTTCTCGAACCGGAAGGCGAGGACACCAACGAGATGTATCTTAACGGTTTTTCTTCTTCGATGCCGATGGAAGTACAGCTCGCTGCCCTCAGAAAAATAAAGGCTTTCCGAGATATAAAAGTCTACCGACCGGGCTACGCCATCGAATACGACTACTTCGACCCTACCCAGCTGAAGCCTTCGTTGGAATCGAAGATAGTAAAGGGTCTGTTCTTCGCAGGTCAGGTCAACGGCACAACGGGATATGAGGAAGCCGGCGGACAAGGCACTATGGCAGGCATCAACGCTGCCCTACTCTGCGGAGGCAGCGAACCTTACATCATGAAGCGCGACGAAGGCTATATAGGAGTGCTCATCGACGACCTCACAACTAAGGGTGTTGACGAACCGTATCGCATGTTCACCTCACGAGCCGAATACCGCATCCTGCTCCGTCAGGACAATGCTGACGCCCGACTCACCGAAAAGGCTTACCAACTCGGACTCGCCTCACGCGAACGTTACGACCATTGGCTTAAAAAGAAGGCGGAGATTGAACACATAGTCAACTTCTGCAACTCTACTAACGTGAAGCCTCGCGACGTAAACGCGGCTCTCGAATCGTTCGGAACTACTCCTATGCAGTTCGGCGCTACAATATCGAGCTTGATAGCCCGACCGCAGCTCTCCATCAAACAACTCGCTTCTGCCATCGCCCCACTCCGTGCTGCACTCGATACGGACGATACCCGACGCGACGAAATAATTGAAGCTGCCGAAATACTCATCAAGTACGACGGCTATATCAAGCGCGAACGACAGATAGCCGACAAGATGCACCGCCTCGAAGACATCCGTATCAAGGGACACTTCAACTACGAAGAGCTCCACGAAATATCTACCGAGGGCCGACAAAAACTCATGCGCATCAATCCCGAGACTCTCGGACAAGCGTCGCGCATCCCAGGCGTGTCGCCAAGCGACATCAACGTACTGCTGGTTCTGATGCATCGATAGTGAGAATGTGGAATGTGGAGTGTTGAATGTGGAATTATTCGCGGCTACGCCTGCGATTTTAAATTGCGGACTTCAGAATTAGGAATTACGGACTTCAAAATTATGAGCAATGAATTTAAAAGCCACGAATTCTAAGTTGGGCTGTACAAGCAATGCAAAACAAACCATAGGAGGCTATGGCGTCCCCGCCATAGCCTGAGCAGCAAACCGATTCAATAAATCGTAGCGCAAAAAAGCATGCGATACAAAGCCCCATCGAAATACAATTGCACAAATCTTCGATTCATAATCGAACAGCCCAAAAGCGAAGCCACAGCCAAGAGCAATTCATAATCTAACAGCCCAAAAGCGAAGCCACAGCCAAGAGCAATTCATAATTGAATAACTCTAAAGCGCAGGCGTAGCCGAGCACAATTCAAAACTCAAAATTCCTAATTCCTAATTCCAGCGGCGTTGTCGCTGGCTTCTCGTTCCACGTGAAACCAAAAGAACAACGAATTTAATCAAATCAACTGATAATGAACAACAAACTATTGCTTGACAATCTGCGTTGCATACCAGATTGGCCGAAGAAAGGAGTAAACTTCCGAGACGTGACAACACTCTTCAAGAGTAGCGAATGTCTGAAAGAGATTTGCGACGAGATGTACGATCTCTACAAAGACAAGGGCATCACAAAGATAGTAGGAATCGAGTCGCGCGGCTTTGTCATGTCGTCTGCCCTCGCCCTCCGCCTGAATGCCGGCGTGGTATTATGTCGCAAGCCTGGCAAACTGCCCTGCGATACTGTGCAGGAAAGCTACGCCAAGGAGTATGGCAAGGACACCATCGAGATCCACAAGGATGCCATCAACGAGAACGACGTGATTCTGCTGCACGACGACTTGCTCGCCACAGGCGGCACAATGCAGGCTGCATGCAATCTCGTAAAGAAGTTTAAGCCCAAGAAAGTCTACTGCAACTTCATCATCGAACTCATAAACGAGGGGCTGAACGGACGCGAAGGCTTCGACAACGATATAGAGATTACGTCGCTCATTCAGATATAATGAAGAGCCAAACGAATATCAAATAAACGACAAACGAAAGAGGAGGCGTCTCGTCTCCGATACAGGCGAAGCCACAGGCGGATGTATCGGAGACACGATGCCTCCTCTTTCCATATACACACCAGCCCTAAGCTTACACCCAAAGCAGTATGGGAAGCGCCACACAGGACATACAGGTTATAGTTACACGTGAAACAACAGGAGGCAAAACTCTTAGTTTCAAGCAAGTTACAGGCAACTACATTCTAACAAAACAACGAGCAACATGACAAGAGAGGAAAACGAGAAGCGCTTAGAACGACTCAAGAACATCGTGCTGAACATGCCCGACAAGCCGGGCAGCTATCAGTTTTACGATGCCGACCATACCATTATATACGTGGGCAAGGCTAAGCGTCTGAAGCAGCGCGTGTCGTCTTATTTTCACAAAGAGGTGGATCGCTTCAAGACCAAGGTTCTCGTCTCGAAGATAGAGGACATAAGCTACACGGTCGTGAACACCGAAGAGGACGCACTACTGCTCGAAAACAGCCTTATAAAGAAGTATAATCCTCGATACAACGTATTGCTCAAGGACGGCAAGACTTACCCCAGCATCTGCATAACTAACGAATATCTGCCGCGAGTGTTCAAGACGCGACAGATAAACAAGCGGTTCGGAACGTTCTTCGGGCCCTACTCGCATACGGGCAGCATGTTTGCCGTGCTCGAACTCATACACAAGCTCTATAAGCCGCGCACTTGCCGAATGCCGATAACAAAGGAAGGTATAGAGCAGGGCAAGTACAAGCCGTGTCTGGAATATCACATACACAACTGCAAGGCACCTTGTTGCGGCAAGCAATCGCTGGAGGATTATCAGGCATCAATAGCTCAGGCGCGTGAGATATTGAAGGGCAACACACGCCAATTGTCGCAGCACGTTTTCGAGGAAATGCAGCAGAAAGCGGCGGAATTGAAGTTTGAGGAGGCCGAGGAATTGAAGCAGAAATACATGCTTATCGAGAGTTTCTGCGCCAAAAGCGAGGTTGTCAGCCACACTATTACCGATGTTGACGTGTTCACTATTGTCGACGACGAGCACAACCGTACCGCCTTCATCAATTACATACACGTGAAGAACGGCAGCGTAAACCAGAGTTTCACCTTCGAATACAAGCGAAAACTGGACGAAACCGACCGCGAACTGCTGCTGACCGCCATCCCCGAGATACGCGAACGCTTCCACAGCAAGGCGAAGGAAATAATCGTTCCGTTCGACATGGAGTGGCAACTGAACGAGGCGCAGTTCTTCGTTCCGCAGCGAGGCGACAAGAAGCACCTGCTCGAACTCGGCGAAATGAACTGCCGGCAGTATAAGTTCGACCGGCTGAAGCAGGCCGAAAAACTCAATCCCGAGCAGAAACAGACACGATTGATGAAGGAATTGCAGCAGAAACTGCAGCTCGACAAGTTGCCGTATCAAATAGAATGTTTCGACAACTCCAACATTTCGGGCACCGACGCCGTGGCTGGTTGCATCGTGTTCAAGGGAATGAAACCGTCGAAAAAGGACTATCGCAAATACAATATCAAAACGGTTGAAGGACCCGACGACTACGCCTCGATGCAGGAAGTGGTACGTCGGCGCTACACACGCATGATGGAGGAAGGTACTACCCTGCCCGACCTCATCATAACCGACGGCGGACAGGGTCAGATGAGCGTGGTGCGACAGGTGGTAGAGGGCGAACTCGGGCTCCAGATTCCCATAGCCGGACTTGCAAAGGACGACCGCCACCGCACCAACGAACTGCTCTATGGCAACCCTCCCAAAACGATAGCCCTGAAGACGGACTCCGAGCTCTTCCACGTGCTTACACGTATTCAGGACGAAGTACACCGCTACGCCATACAGTTCCACCGCGACAAGCGCTCCAAACACGCCCTTCACAGCGCTCTCGACGACATTCCGGGCATAGGTCCGGCTACACGCGAGAAGCTGCTCAGCGAATTCAAGAGCCTGAAACGAATACGTGAGGCTTCGTTCGAGATGCTTTCGGGAGTCATCGGGACGAGCAAAGCGACGAAACTGATGGAAAGTCTTGGCAAGAAGTAATGGTCACAATCGGCAAAAAGAAGACTGTTACAGACCAAGGATATTGAGGCATTTGGGCAAAGAAAATCGAGGTGTATCGCGAAGAAAATCGAGGCGTATCGCAAAAGGACTCCTTTTGGGTTGCAAAAGGATTCGTTTTGAAGTGCAAAAGGACTCCTTTTAGAATGCAAAAGGACTCGTTTTGGAAGGCAAAAGGACTCCTTTTGAAAGGGGCTAATATCCATACCATATTTAGAGGACAATCAAACAGTAGGAGGCTATGGCGTCCTCGCCATAGCCTGAGCAAGCAACTTGACAAATAACTTCTTTAGAATCAAGACGGCTAACTGCTTAGGAGGGCGTGTCAAAACTCCCAATATAAATAACAAAAAACTCGTTGTACATTC
>ERZ1032078.557-NODE-557-length-14569-cov-7.441643_pt1 | contig 14569 bp, 11 predicted proteins | sample MGYA00517101_ERZ1032078 | MGnify/ENA primary metagenome ERZ1032078 (study PRJEB33719, sample SAMN04261301) | wastewater metagenome | biome: rural village; feature: human; material: feces | host: Homo sapiens | place: El Salvador | collected 2013-01-14 ... | reverse complement strand
AGAATGTACAACGAGTTTTTTGTTATTTATATTGGGAGTTTTGACACGCCCTCCTGAGCAAGCAGGCTGTGCAGATTATCAATAACATGAAAACACAGACTAACTGCACAGGCTATGGCGGGGACGCCATAGCCTCCTAATATTTGCATTGCCAATTTAGTCTGTATCTTGAACTTATAACATTATCACTCGAAATATCGGATTAACCTTTTTGCTTCATTAATAGCATTGGAAGCATCCGGCTTCACTTCTTCACTACTTTAGCTGCTGTACTCCAGAAATTGCGAAAGTTCAGTTATTTAACAGGAAATATTGTGTTATCTCAAAATAAAGCAGTACCTTTGCACCCGATTTGATAAATGTATAACTCTGTGGAAGAATTTGGCTGCTTGCAACCACACTAAAAAATGCTAAAACTGCACACTCCAACTATGCGCCAGTGCGCACAGACAGAACAGGTTGGATAGCGGTAATTGGTGTTTTTCCACTAATTTTTTAATTTTAAAATTTGGAAAAAATGAATTATCTTTTTTCATCAGAATCAGTTTCAGAGGGCCATCCCGACAAAGTGGCCGACCAGATTTCAGACGCTCTTGTTGACCAGTTTCTCGCCTACGACGCGAACGCACACTGCGCCATAGAGTCGTTCGTCACAACAGGCCAGGTGGTAATCATGGGCGAGGTGCGCTCAGATGCCTACATCGACCTGCAGACCATCGCACGCAAGACCATCAACCAGATTGGCTACAACAAGTCAGACTATCAGTTCGACGGCAATTCCTGCGGCGTGCTCACTGCCATACACGAGCAGAGCGACGACATCAACCGCGGCGTAAGCCGTGCCGAGGAGGAAGAGCAGGGAGCCGGCGACCAGGGCATGATGTTCGGTTATGCCACCAACGAGACCGAGAACTATATGCCCGTGACGCTCGACCTGGCACAGCTCATCATGCGCGTGCTTGCCGACATACGCAAGGAGGGCAAGCAGATGACCTATCTGCGCCCCGACTCAAAGAGCCAGGTCACTGTAGAATACTCAGAAGAAGGCATCCCCCAGCGCATCGACACCATCGTAGTGAGCACCCAGCACGACGAGTTTGACACCGACGACGAGCGCATGCTCGCCAAAATCAAGGACGACGTGCTCAACATTCTCATGCCGCGCGTTAAGGCCGAGATACACAGCGAGAAGGTACTCTCGCTCTTCGGCGACGACATCAAGTACTTCGTCAACCCCACAGGCAAGTTCGTAATAGGCGGACCTCACGGCGACACCGGACTGACCGGACGCAAGATCATCGTCGACACATACGGCGGCAAGGGCGCACACGGAGGCGGAGCGTTCTCGGGCAAGGACCCATCTAAGGTAGACCGCTCGGCAGCATACGCCGCACGCCACATAGCCAAGAACATGGTAGCGGCAGGCGTAGCCGACGAAATGCTCGTGCAGGTGAGTTACGCCATCGGTGTAGCCGAGCCCGTCAACATCTACGTCAACACCTACGGACGCTCACGCGTACAGATGAGCGACGCCGAGATAGCGCAGAAGATAAGCAAGCTCTTCGACCTCCGTCCGAAGGCAATCGAGCGCACACTTAAGCTGCGCCAGCCCATCTATCGCGAGACAGCAGCCTACGGACACATGGGACGCAAGAACGAGATTGTCGAGAAGACATTCACCTCGCGCTACCACGAGACCAAGGTGATGAAGCTCGAGCTCTTCACATGGGAGAAACTCGACCGCGTCGACGACATCAAGAAGGAATTCGGACTGTAACACTTCAAGCCGGGTGTGCCATAAGGCATGCCCGGCAAACATATATCAACCAATCCACAAATAAATGATTCACACAGCTTCTGACTCCATACACGTAGAGGAGATAGTGCTTGGCGAGGACGGACAGCCCGTAGCCGCTACACAGCAGCGCCAGCACTTTCAGCCTACGCCCGCACAGGTGCTCTCGTGGCTGCCGCGCAACGCTACGCCCGAACAGCAAGACTCCGCCATTCAGGCCAATATCAAGCCCTCGGAGATAACATGGAGCCAGCAGCCCGACACGCTGCATCTGCCCGGACACAGCAAGGGCAAGTCGTGGCGCGACGTGAACATGCCCAAGTACTACCGCGAGTCGTACTTCACCGGCAAGCCCTTCTTCCATCCCGAACTCTTCGGCGGACGACTCGGAGTGGCTGGCGACCCCGTACCCTACGGCATAGCACGCGACAACGTCATAACGCTTCTGCTGCTCGGATGCTTCGTGCTCGCCCTCATAGCCTACGCCAAGTCCAAAGGATTCATACTGCGCCAGGCCAAAGACTTCTTCCGTCCGCCCCACAACGAGAAGATGACATCCATCAGCGAGACATCAGGCGAACTGCGCTTCCAGTTCTTCCTCGTGCTGCAAAGCAGTCTGCTGTTGGCACTCATATTCTTCTTCTATGTACAGCGCAACATCACCGACACGTTCATTATCGACCAATATCAGGTCATAGGCGTGTTCGCAGCCATCATAATCGTCTACACACTGGTCAAGGCGGTGGCATACAGCGTTACGGGGTGGGTGTTCTTCGATCGGCGCAGCAACGACCTATGGCTGAAGTCGTTCCTCTTCCTGCTTGCAATGGAGGGCGTGTGTCTGTTCCCTATAGTAATGTTGCGCGCCTACTTCGAACTGTCCGTACAAACGGCACTCGTCAGCACCGCCATAGTGCTCGGCATATTCAAATTGCTGGCGCTTTACAAGTCATATCTCATCTTTTTCAGAAACGGAGGCCATTCTCTGCAAATTTTTTTGTACTTTTGCACACTTGAACTGATGCCCCTCGCCATGCTCGTCGGAGCACTGATGCTAACAACGGCAAACCTGAAGGTGGATTACTGACAATACTCCTGCCAGACAAGCCCTTCACCCCTCACCCCGAAGGCATAACGCCATTTACGAACAATCACGACATACTTACATATACAAAGAGAAATGATTAAGAAGATTCTGATATCCCAGCCCGAACCGTCAAGCGAGAAATCACCCTACTTCGATATCGCCAAGGACTTTGGCGTAGAACTCGTGTTCCGCCCGTTCATCAAGGTCGAGGGATTGAGTCCCAAAGAATTCCGCCAGCAGAAGATCAGCCTGCTGGACTTCACCGCCGTTGTCTTCACATCGCGTCACGCCATCGACAACTACTTCAACCTCGCCAAGGAGATGCGCATCACAATCCCCGAGGACATGAAGTACTTCTGTGTTACCGAGACCATCGCACTGTACATACAGAAATACGTGCAGTATCGCAAGCGCAAGGTGTTCTTCGGTACAACCGGCAAGATCGACTCGCTCATACCAACAATGGTGAAGCACAAGACCGAGAAGTATCTCGTGCCGCTCAGCTCCGTTCACAACGACGACATCGAACGCCTGCTCGACGCCAAGAAGCTCCACCACAAGGAATGCGTGATGTACCGCACCGTGAGCAACGACTTCACCGAAGAGGAAGCCAAGTCGTTCGACTGCGACATGCTCGTATTCTTCAGCCCTTCAGGCATCAAGGCGTTCACCAAGAACTTCCCTGAATTCACTCAGGGCGACGTTCGCATCGCCACATTCGGACCCGCTACAGCCAAGGCCGTGACCGATGCCGGCTACCGACTCGACCTCGAAGCACCCACCAAGGAGCACCCTTCGATGACAGGAGCGCTGCAGTACTATCTGGAGAACAACAAGTAGTTGGGATGTTGAGGTGGTGAGGTGGTGTTCACCATACAATAAGCATCACGACACAACACCGTTACAACATGACAACATCAACATACAGCCTCCCACAGTCGGAGCGCATTAACAGCAAGAAGCAGATCGACCGCCTCTTCCGCGGAGGCGGATCGAAGGCAATGACAGCCGCACCGCTGCGCATGGTGTACATGGCCGACACTCGTCAGACAGACCCCCTGCCCGCCAAAGCACACCAGCCAATGGCGCAGATGATGGTGAGCGTGCCCAAGCGCTACTTCAAGCGCGCCGTCAAGCGCAACTACGTCAAGCGTCAGGTGCGCGAGGCCTACCGTCTCAACAAGCACATCCTTGCCAGCCATCTCGCCGAAACGGGCGACAAGACAGTTTCGCTCTGCTTCATCTGGACATCCGACCGACTTCTGCCCACAGCAGAAGTGATGAAGCGCATGGCCAATCTGCTCACACGACTCGTCGAGAAGCTGTTGGCAACCGACAATAAGAACATCCCACAATGAACCGACTCTCACATGCACTCGCCTGGATTGTGATACAACCCATACGATTCTATCAGAAGTTCATCACTCCCTACACCCCGGCTTCATGCCGATTCCAGCCCACATGTTCCGAATACGCGCGTCAGGCATTGCTCAAGCACGGATTCTTCAAGGGCATGGCACTCTCCATTTGGCGCATCCTGCGATGCAATCCCTTCGGAGGTTCGGGATACGACCCGGTACCATAGAGAGTGAGAAATGCTGAACGAGGAATGTTGAATTGAATGCAAGGCCTACATCAAAGGCTCATCAAGGCCCAGTAAGGCCTAGTAAATGCCCATCAATGGCTCATTAAGGCCTAGAAAGGCCTAGTAAGGCTCATTAAAATGCCTAGAAAGGCCCATTAAGGCTTAGCAAGGCCCAGTAAGGCTCAGACTAATAATAACAACAATAAAATGGCAAAAAATTTCGTTGAAGAACTGCGCTGGCGCGGCATGCTCGCGCAGATTATGCCGGGTACTGAGGAATATCTCAACACCCACATGGTGTCTGCGTATCTTGGCACCGACCCTACTGCCGACTCACTTCACATCGGACACCTCTGCGGCATCATGATGCTGCGCCACCTCCAGCGTTGTGGCCATAAGCCCTACCTCCTTGTAGGCGGTGCAACGGGTATGATTGGCGACCCTTCGGGCAAAAGCCAGGAGCGTAACCTGCTCGACTCGAAAACACTCTACCACAATCAGGAGGCCATTAAGAAGCAGGTGGCCAAGTTCCTCGACTTCGATGGCAACGAACCCAACAAGGCAGAGCTCGTCAACAACTACGATTGGATGAAGGACTTCACCTTCCTCGACTTCGCACGCGAGGTGGGCAAGCACATCACCGTAAACTATATGATGGCAAAGGATTCCGTTCAGAAGCGTCTCAACGGCGAGGCTCGCGACGGACTCTCATTCACCGAATTCACATATCAGCTGCTTCAGGGCTACGACTTCCTCTATCAGTATCAGAAGTATGGCGTACGCCTGCAGCTCGGAGGCAACGACCAGTGGGGCAACATGACCACCGGTACTGAGCTTATACGCCGTACACTCGGCAACGAAGCCGAAGCCTACTGCCTCACATGTCCGCTTATCACCAAGAGCGACGGCAAGAAGTTCGGCAAGACCGAAAGCGGCAACGTATGGCTCGACCGCAATCGCACCACACCTTACGCCTTCTATCAGTTCTGGCTCAACGTCAGCGACGTCGAAGCCGAGAAGTATATCAAGATATTCACCGACCTTGACAAGGAGACAATTGACGCTCTCATAGCCGAGCACAACGAAGATCCGGGCCGTCGCACTCTGCAGAAGCGCCTGGCAGAGGAAGTTACCACAATGGTACACTCACGCGAAGACCTCGAAATGGCACAGGAGGCATCAAGCATCCTCTTCGGCAAGGGCACAAAGGAGACACTGCAGAAGTTCGATGAGGCCACACTGCTCTCTATCTTTGAGGGAGTGCCCCACTTCACATTGCCTGCCGACCAGCTCGGACAGCCCGCAGTCGACCTCTTCACACGCGACGATGTCAAGGTGTTCAACTCAAAGGGCGAGATGCGCAAGCTCGTTCAGGGTGGTGGCGTATCGCTCAACAAGGAGAAACTTGCAGCCTTCGACCGTGTGGTTACAGCCGAAGACCTCATCGACGGCAAGTATCTTCTCGTACAGCGTGGCAAGAAGAATTATTATCTCATTACAGTGAAATAATCCGAAAAATTTGGCTGCAAGGCGAATTTTTATTACCTTTGCAGCCACATTGTCCTATGGTGTAATGGTAGCACAACAGGTTTTGGTTCTGTTTGTGGTGGTTCGAATCCGCCTGGGACAACAGAAAAAGCCTTGCTTCTTAATCGGAGCAAGGCTTTTTTATTTTCGTATGCTATCCAACGGCTTCACAATCGGTCGCTCGTAACAATACATTACACTTTTTTCCACATTATTATATATATTATAAGCTAAAAATCGTAACTTTGCATAAAACTGAAAATAAATAGCAAAAAAAGATACAATGGAATACAATTTCAGAGAAATCGAGAAGAAATGGCAGGCACAGTGGGTGGCAGACAAGACCTATCACACCACTGAAGACCCCAACAAGCAGAAGTTCTATGTACTCAACATGTTCCCCTATCCGTCGGGAGCAGGTCTGCATGTAGGCCACCCGCTCGGATATATAGCATCCGATATATATGCACGCTTCAAGCGTCTGGAGGGCTACAACGTGCTCAACCCTATGGGCTATGATGCCTACGGACTCCCTGCCGAGCAGTATGCCATTCAGACTGGACAGCATCCTGAGGTGACGACCGTTGCCAACATCGCACGCTATCGCCAGCAGCTGGACAACATCGGTTTCTCTTTTGACTGGGACCGCGAGGTTCGCACATGCGATCCTAAGTATTATCACTGGACCCAGTGGGCTTTCCAGAAGATGTTCCAGTCGTTCTTCTGCAACTCATGTCAGAAGGCTCAGCCCATCGAAAAGCTCATCGCTCACTTCGAGGAGAAGGGCACCGAGGGCTTGAACGTAGCCGAAAGCGAGCACCTTGAGTTTACAGCCGAGGAGTGGAAGGCTATGAGCGACGTCGAGAAACAGAAGACATTGATGAACTACCGCATCGCCTACCTGGGCGAGACAATGGTAAACTGGTGTCCGGGACTGGGCACAGTGCTTGCCAACGACGAGGTAGTGAACGGCGTGAGCGAGCGTGGCGGCTATCCCGTAGTGCAGAAGAAGATGCAGCAGTGGTGTCTGCGTACCAGTGCATATTCACAGCGTTTGCTCGACGGACTGGAAACAATACAGTGGAGCGATTCAATCAAGGAGACACAGAAGAACTGGATTGGACGTTCGGAAGGTACCGAGATGCAGTTTAAGGTGGCAGGTCAGGACTTCGACTTCACCATCTTCACCACACGTGCCGACACCATCTTCGGCGTTACATTCATGGTATTGGCTCCCGAGAGCGAACTCGTTGAGAAGCTTACCACAGCCGAGCAGAAGGCAGCGGTTGACGAATATCTCGCCTACGTTAAGAAGCGTACCGAGCTCGACCGTATGGCAAACCACTCCGTTACGGGTGTGTTCTCTGGCTCATACGCCGTCAATCCGTTCACTGGCGAGAACATTCCAATCTGGATTTCAGAGTACGTTCTTGCAGGATACGGCACAGGTGCCATCATGGCAGTACCGGCTCACGACTCACGCGACTATGCCTTCGCCAAGCACTTCAACCTGCCTATCATCCCGCTCATTGAGGGAGCTGATGTCAGCGAGGAGAGTTTCGATGCTAAGGAAGGCATCGTTCAGAACTCGCCCGTTGCAGGCAAGCAGACCCTCGACGGTTTCTCATTGAACGGATTGACCGTTAAGGAGGCAATCGCTGCCACCAAGAAGTTCGTCACCGAGAAGGGATTGGGCCGCGTAAAGGTCAACTATCGTCTGCGCGACGCTATCTTCTCACGCCAGCGTTATTGGGGCGAGCCGTTCCCCGTATACTACAAGGACGGAATGCCGCAGATGGTTCCCGAGGACTGTCTGCCTCTCGAACTGCCCGAAATCGAAACCTATAAGCCTACTGAGACAGGCGAACCGCCATTGGGACGCGCCAAGATGTGGGCATGGGACGTAGAGAAGAAGCAGGTAGTAGACAAGGCTCTGGTAGACAACAAGACCGTGTTCCCGCTCGAACTCAACACCATGCCGGGCTTCGCCGGATCGTCAGCATACTATCTGCGTTATATGGATCCGCACGACGACAATTGCCTCGTAAGCAAGGAGGCAGACGAGTACTGGCAGAATGTCGACCTCTATGTAGGCGGATGCGAGCATGCTACGGGCCACCTCATCTACTCTCGTTTCTGGAACAAGTTCCTCTTTGACCTCGGCGTGAGCTGCAAGGAAGAGCCGTTCCAGAAGCTTGTCAACCAGGGAATGATTCAGGGACGAAGCAACTTCGTATATCGTATCAACTCCGACGACCACTCTAAGGCTCCCGTCTTTGTAAGTGCCGGACTGAAGAAGGACTATGACGTGACACCAATCCACGTTGATGTCAACATCGTTTCAGCCGACGTGCTCGACATTGAAGCCTTCAAGGCATGGCGTCCGGAGTATGCCGATGCCGAGTTCATACTCGAAGACGGCAAGTACATCTGCGGATGGGCAGTTGAGAAGATGTCGAAGTCGATGTTCAACGTTGTCAACCCCGACATGATAGTAGAGAAATACGGAGCCGACACATTGCGTCTTTACGAGATGTTCCTCGGTCCGGTAGAGGCAAGCAAGCCTTGGGACACCAACGGAATTGACGGATGCTTCCGCTTCCTCAAGAAGTTCTGGAATCTCTACTATGAGAATCGCACCGACAACTTCCTCCCTTCTGCCGACGCAGAGGCATCAGCCGACAGCATGAAGACACTGCACAAGCTCATCAAGAAGGTGACAGACGATATAGAGAACTTCTCGTACAACACCTCTATCTCGGCGTTCATGATAGCCGTAAGCGAGTTTGCACAGCAGAAATGCCGCAACAAGCAGGTGCTCGAACAGCTCGTTGTGCTCATTGCACCGTTCGCTCCGCACATTGCCGAAGAGCTTTGGCACGTGCTCGGCAACGAAACAACCGTATGCGATGCGCAGTGGCCTAAGTTCGAAGCCAAGTATCTTGTAGAGAGCGAAGTGCAGCTCACCATATCATTCAACGGCAAGGCACGCTTCCAGAAGAAGTTCCCTGCCGATGCCACCAACGATGCAATACAGCAGGCAGTGCTCTCCGACGAGCAGAGCCAGAAGTATCTTGACGGCAAGACAGTAGTCAAGGTGATCGTTGTGCCTAAGAAGATTGTGAATGTCGTTATTAAATAATACGCGGCGACATTCTATATAACTTACTGAACTTTCGTAAGTTCAGTGAATTCAGTAGTTAAAGGAGTTAAGAAGTTAAGCCAAATGTTTGTAGTGCTATTAATAAAGCAGAAAAACTAATGGCTTAACTCCTTAGCGACCGTAGGGCGCGAAAACTCCTTAACTTCTTAACTACTTTCGTTTAGAATCAAATGAAAATAATGTTTTAACTATAAAATCCAATGACAATCGACCGCAAAATTATCTGGCAAGAAACGAAGGATTATTTCAATATCACACTCGGTCTGATGCTCTACACCTTCGGATTTACCGTTTTTCTAATGCCATACGAAATTGTAACTGGAGGTATTGCAGGTATAGGAGCCATTATCTTCTATGCCACAAAGTTCCCCGTTCAGTGGACTTTCTTCATCATCAATGCCATACTTATCGTAGCCGCGCTGAAGGAACTTGGACTGAAATTCCTTGCCAAGACCATATATGCCACCATTGCACTTACCGTATTGCTCGAACTCGCACAGAAGATTGTGGAGCAGCCCGACGGCACCTTCTACAAGCTGATGGGCGAGGGCAACGACTTCATGTCGCTCATTATAGGATGTATGCTCACCGGAACGGCGCTGGCAGTAGTGTTCCTCAACAACGGCAGTACGGGCGGAACCGACATCATAGCAGCCGTTGTCAACAAGTACTACAACGTTTCGCTCGGCAAAGTACTCATCATGGTAGACCTTGTAATCATAGGCAGCTGTCTCGCCATCGACTCTTTCGGCGACTTCCCACAGCGTTGCCAGATGGTGGTATTCGGTCTGTGTACGATGGTGATAGAGTGTACCATGCTCGACTATGTGATGAACGTGCAGCGCCAGTCGGTGCAGTTCATGATATTCTCGAAGGAATACAAGAAGATAGCCGAAGCCATAACACGCAAGACCGACCATACACTCACCATCCTCGACGGCCACGGCTGGTACACAGGCAAGGAGATGAAGGTGATATGTCTGCTTGCCAAGAAGCGCGAATCGGTGCTCATCTTCCGATTGATAAAGATGATCGACCCACGAGCCTTCGTCAGCCAGAGTAGCGTCATCGGCGTATATGGCGAGGGATTCGACCAGATTAAGGTGAAGGTGAAGAAGGGAATGGAACAGCATGAACACCAAAGCGCAAGCCAAGACCCACAAAGCGCCACTCAACCCCCACAAAGCCCCACCCCCTTGCCCCTCCCCCGTAGGGAGGGGAGTGATATGCAAGGCTCCTCAAACGAATAGGGTAAAAGGTTGGTCTGAATAAGATTAAAGGTTGGTTTGAATAAGATTAATGATACTGACTAATATAATCACATTACTTTTAAATAAATATAACTCAACAAATATGCACAACCAGTCAATACATACTACTCCCCTCCCTACGGGGGAGGGGCAAGGGGGTGGGGCTTTGTGTGGCGTTAATGGTACTCCTTTTTCTATCGTCTTCGCCACCAACAATAAGCACAAGCTCGACGAGATACGCTCCATACTTGGCAATCGTTTTGAAGTGTTGTCGCTGAGCGACATCAATTGCCATGCAGACATACCCGAAACAGCCAATACGCTTGAAGGCAACGCCATACAGAAAGCACGTTATGTAGTGGAGAACTACGGCTACGACTGCTTTGCTGACGACACCGGACTCGAAGTGCCGTCGCTTGGAGGCGAGCCGGGCGTACATTCTGCCCGCTATGCCGAAGGCACCGACCACGACTCCGAGGCTAATATGCAGAAGCTGCTCAGCCGTCTTGAGGGCAGCGACGACCGTCGTGCGCAGTTCCGCACAGTAATATGCCTTGCCCGTAAGAACGACGTTGCCGACTACACCCTATTCGAGGGCGTAGTACGCGGAACCATTTCCACCGAGAAGCAGGGCACCGAAGGCTTCGGCTACGACCCCATTTTCGTGCCCGAAGGCTACACAGAGTCGTTCGCACAGCTCGGTATGGACATCAAGAACGGCATTTCGCACCGTGCACGTGCTGTAGCGAAGCTCGCAGAATATCTTTGTTCTGATTAATTGAAAGTTGAGAGTTGAGAGTTGGGAGTTGAGAGTTATGATATGTTTTTAGGTTCATCCGACATTTGGAGTGATATTAATGGTTTTAATAAGGACAAACTGTAGGAGGCTATGGCGTCCCCGCCATAGCTTGAGCAAGCAGCGGTGCAAATAATAACAATAAGAATATGTCTACCAATTGCTCAGGCTACGGCGGGGACGCCATAGCCTCCTACCATTTGTGTTGTCAATACTCTTTCAAGCATCCCCACTTCTATCATTATCACTCTAAATATCGGATGGCCCTGTTTTTAAGCTTCTATTATGTTGATGTTCAATGTAAAACATCGGTAATCATAACTCTCAACTCCCAATTTTCAACTATCAACTAAAAAAAGGAGTCCTTTTGGCTTGCAAATGTAATCCTTTTGCTTGTCAAAAGGACTCGTTTTGCACTCCAAAAGGACTCCTTTTACAACGCAAAAGGGCTCCTTTTGCAGACTGCCCGTTTTACGTCGTAAAAATAGTTCTTTCAAAACCAGTTTGCTGTATTACTTGATAGCGTCAGCAAGTTCAGCGCCAGCCTTGAACTTGGCAACCTTCTTTGCTGCGATAGTAATCTTCTCCTTGGTAGCAGGGTTGATGCCCTCGCGTGCCGGACGCTCTGAAACGCTGAATGTACCGAAGCCGATGAGCTGGATCTTGTCACCCTCAACGAGAGCGTTCTTGATAGCCTCGATTGTAGCCTCAAGAGCCTTCTTGGCATCAGCCTTACTCAACTCAGCACCTACTGCTATCTTCTCAATTAATTCTGTCTTGTTCATAATCCTTTAAGTATTAAATTGTTTGTGAAAATTCAAGTGAAAACAACCCGGAAGAAGGTGAAAATCATGCGTTTGACCCTTTTCCGATAGCAAATTTAGACTATTCCTTTCACAAATCAAACAAAAATCGGAAAAAAGTGCATAATTTAATGAAAAAAACATCCCCAAACCCCCATTTTATGCCTGTTTACGGGGATTTTTAGTAATTTTGCCACCTGTTAGTAAACAATTTGAACACATTAAAGTATGAACAACATTCCAACAGTAACACGCAACCTGCTCATCATAAACGTAGTGGTGTTTCTTGCCACTTACCTGATGCAGATGATCGGTGCCGACCTCAACAGCATCCTGGGCCTGCACTTCATCTTTGCACCCGATTTCCAGGCCTATCAGCTCCTCACATACATGTTTGCCCATGGCGGATGGAGCCACATATTTTTCAATATGTTCGCCCTCTGGATGTTCGGATGCATAGTAGAACGCACGTGGGGAGCACGCAAGTTCCTGTTCTATTACATAGCCTGCGGCATCGGAGCCGGACTGTTTCAGGAGCTGGCACAGATGGTACAGTTCTATCTGCTTGCCGCCGAACAGATACAGGGATTTACGCTTTCGCAGACCATGCTCGTAGTCAAGGCCAACGCAATGTTCCTCAACGCATGGACAACGGTGGGCGCTTCGGGAGCCATATACGGCATATTGCTCGCCTTCGGGATGCTCTATCCCGAAGAGCGGCTGTTCATATTCCCCCTTCCTGTGCCCATCAAGGCAAAGTGGTTTGTACTCATCTATGCAGCCATTGAGCTGTTCATGGCATTCTCAACTACCGGCGACGGTGTGGCACACTTGGCACATCTCGGAGGTATGGTTGTAGGATTCTTCCTCATACGCTACTGGCGCCGCCGTCCCGACATCAACTACAACCGTCGTGGCGGACAGCAGTTCTTCGACTCTCTACGCTCGGCTTGGGAGCGACGCTCACACCGCAGCGCTCCAGGCAACGAACGCCAGCGCTGGGATTATGGCCACACCACGGGCGGTACAGCCCAACGTCCCGAGACCGATGCCGAATACAACGAGCGCAAGCGATGGGAGCAGGAGCGTACAGACGCCATATTGGACAAAATACGACGCTCGGGCTACGACAGTCTGAGCAACGAAGAGAAGCAATGGCTCTTCGACAAGAGCCGCAAATAAAGCCAACGCCTGCCGTAAAATATGAAGGAATTTACTTTCAGGATAATCGCCGGAGCCAACATCGCCACCATCGTGGTGATGTTGCTTATAGGCTATAGCGACCGCGTCAACCCCACTGCACACCCCCTCATAGCCAACTTAGGGCTGCTTTTCCCCGTATTGCTCGTTGCCAATCTGGCGTTTCTCGCCTTCTGGCTGATGTTCAGAGTGAGGTGGGCGCTTATTCCCGTGGCAGGACTGCTGATAGGTTTCCAGCCCATACGCATATATACGCCGTTCAACCGCAATGCTGCCACCCCCGAAGGCAGCATAAAGGTCATGTCGTACAACGTGTTCTACTTCAGCACGTGGAACGACACCACTGAGCCTTCCGAAATACTCACATACATAAAGCGCCAGAATCCCGACATACTCTGCATGCAGGAGTTCGGGTCGACGGGCAGAAAGCGCGAGATAGCCGACTCCACACTCTCGGCATTCTATCCGCATCACGCCTCTGCCGACTCCCCCGAGGGCGGCGACGAGATATGCATCTACAGCCGCTTTCCTATTGTAGGCAAGGAGAAGATAGAGTATGCGTCGAAGGGCAACAACTCGGCTGCCTTCCGTGTCGTTACTGCCAAGGACGACACAACGATAGTCGTGGTGAATCATTTTGAGACTACCGGACTCTCGCTTGACGACCGTTCGAAGTTTCATGCCATGATAAAGGGTGACATACGCAATCGCGAAGCCGAACAAGAGTCGCGCCGTTTGTGGCACAAGCTGGGCGAGGCTTCAGCCATACGCGCACCCCAAGCCGATGCCGTAGCCGAATACGTGGAGCGCCATAAGGGACAGAGCATCATACTCGTAGGCGACTTCAACGATTCGCCCATATCATACGTGCGCCGCCGGCTGGCTTCGGTGCTCAACGACTGCTATGTTGCCTCAGCCAACGGACCGGGCATTAGCTATCACTACAACGCCTTCTACGTGCGCATCGACAACATCATGTGCTCTGACCACTGGACGCCATACCGCTGCCATGTGGACAACTCCATCAAGGCATCCGACCATTATCCCATCATCTGTTGGCTGAAAAAGGGGTGAGATTTGTTTGGAGTTTGGAGTTGAGAGTTGAAAATTGAGAGTTGAGAGCACGATATTGTAGGAAGAGAGAGTGTGTCAAAAGCCTAAACAGCACGCCCTGAAAGGGCAGAAGTTTATAGCCCAGGGCAACGCCCTGGGTATATGGTATTCAATAAACAATGCGCCCTGTAAGGGCAACTATCTGTGGCTCAATAGAGTTGCCCTTACAGGGCGACAGACTCAACAAACCTTTTCACCCAGGGCGTTGCCCTACCCTTTATACACATCTTTGACAATTCTCAACATCTCA
>ERZ1032078.550-NODE-550-length-14644-cov-7.731990_pt1 | contig 14644 bp, 20 predicted proteins | sample MGYA00517101_ERZ1032078 | MGnify/ENA primary metagenome ERZ1032078 (study PRJEB33719, sample SAMN04261301) | wastewater metagenome | biome: rural village; feature: human; material: feces | host: Homo sapiens | place: El Salvador | collected 2013-01-14 ... | reverse complement strand
ATGCATCTGTCTTTCGTTCGATTTCTGGTGTGATGTTCTTGCTCACTTTCTGATAAGCGACAGATAGCGAAAACACTTCGTCTATCCACCCAATAATAGGCAGACGCTTAGCAGAAATCAAGTCTACAGGGAATATCAAATAGGATATGGTTGACAGAATCATCAATTTGTCGCTCTTTGGAGTGTCCTTGCTCACCATGATGAAATATAGCAACAAGAGTGGGCGAGCGCTAATACGTCCAACCTTTGTTGCATACTCTTGCAGTTTGTCTTTCAAAGCAGCAGTGTCTATGATACTTGGTTTATTCATATCTTTAATCTTTTATAGTTATACATTTTATGTTATAGAGAGAATGGTTGTAGACAATCTATCACATGTGAAAATGAAAAACTTGCAAACCTTTATATTTTCATGGTCTGCAAGTCTTTCCCTTATGATGATTAAGCTTTTAAAATGCCAGGTCTTCTGTTTTCAGTTCTTTGATATTCAAACGTCCAACGAAACGCAATCTACATTCAGCAATTTCGTCATCAGTATAAGGCATAGGGTCTTCTATAATCTCGCCACAACCCACTACCTCAGCCCAACCATTACTCTCCATTGTAGAAGTCCAATAGATATAGCCGTTTTCGCCTATGTCAATTCCTATTTTTGAAAGCATTTCGTTCGCCTTGTCCGCATCAAACGAATAACCTCTGCAGTGTTCCTCAAAGCCGTCAACAATTTCTTCTAAGCAACATCCGCACACATTGATAAGCAGTTTCTCCCAATGTCTGCACTCAGCAATAGTCCATTCAAGTCTGTTATAGCCAGGTTTTTCGAAGTCAGCATCCGTCTTAGGTAGTTCGTTGGGTGTATGTACGCCAATGCAGTCGCTGTCTTTAAGAGCCATCACCCAAACACTGCCATCCGTCTTGTCAACATCAAAAATTAGACCTATCGCATGTTTATCGTTGTTAAGACAGCATGATATGCTCAGGTCGTCGTAAAGGTAGCAGCCTATAATGTTCTTGCTTGTATTATTGCTTTCCATCTTTCCCATAACAGATGCCCATGTTTTAGAAAAATAGAGACAATCCTATTGATAAACAATTACTTGTCCGCTACCGCCACAATTACCACATGACGCAGTTTGTGGATTGCCATAATAATCAACCAATACATTTCCATACATATCAGTGGCATAAACTATGCCACCGCCATTACAATATGGACATGTGGCATAATAAGCCTGCGACTGAGTATCTTCATAATCGTTGTCATCATCATCGTAAGAAGAATGATGTCTCGGACAGCTGCTTTTTGAATGGCTGAAACAAAAAGTATTATAAATATTGAATATCTGTTGGTTCATCATCTTCATCTAATATATCTGTTGGTTCACCATTTTCGTCTAATTTTACTTTTATTGTTTTATTTCTCATTGTTTTATCTCCGATTAACAATGATATCTCCTCCTCCAGTTCTTTGGGATCAGGTGTCAAAATACCCATAGTACGTCCATCATTATCGTCCTCATCCGACAAGGCTTTTCTTACAGCATTTGCTGATACTCTCAAACTTTCTGCAGCAGCTTTACCTGCCGCATCAATCAAAGCTCCAATTTCCTTAAACATAATGTAATTTATTTTGTTAGTTCACTTATTATATCATTAAATAGGGAGTCCATTTCATCTTTGGATAAAGATAAATCTTCAGAATCAACATCTTTAGTTTCTTCACTTAAAAACATTTGATATGATTCATCAACCTTATCAAATAAGGTGATGATTTCTTCATCAGAATACTCTTTCATAGTTGAATCTTCTATAATCAAATCTTTCTCAGAAAATCCGAAACTATTTGATTTATCATTACATAGCCATCTTTCCAACTTAGACGTATCTTCGCTATTAGCGCATAACTCAGATATAGTGGTTCCCAATGCATAACGATTAAATTGTGGTTCTTCCCAATTATTAAGAATGAGGCAAACAACGTCAACAATCACACTCTCAGCATCGTCTTCAACATTAGGCGATAATGTTACTCGCAACGCTGTAGGATAAAACCGTTTATTACTATTTTTGACTAGTACTTCAGAACAACGTTCTTTTCTATTATTTCTGTCATAGTCCTTTAGCAATTTAATAATTGCTTGTTTTGCGTCTAATATATTTATACAATCCATAATTCCTAAAATTTTTCTATTTGACTTTCTAACCATGACAATTCTTTTTCACATACAGGGCACGAACCTGTTTTACATTGTAAATGGTTGCAATGATGTGGCTCATATTTTATAGAGAACTCTTTTGCTAATCCTATTCTCGCTTGTTTCAACACCTCACATACTGCCTTCCCATAGTTAATATCATGATGATTAACATTAGACAATGAAGTTGCTTTAACTTCTGTTTTATAGGCAAACTTGTCAAAGTTAGCAAACCCCATTTCTCGTAATCTGTTTTCTGAGATCTCTCTATCACCATTAGTGTTATAGGCAGGAATTAGAGGAAGGCGTATCTGAACTTTATCAGTATAACCATGCTCTGATATATATATCAGATTGGAAAGGACTTGCTCATTACTACACTCTGTATATTCCTTATAAATTGTCTCATCTAAATCTTTTATATCAACAATCCAACAATCGATAATCGGTAGCAACTTTTGTAGACTTTCTATCGAGAAATTCAATGAAGTTTCCATATAGATTTTCCAATTTGGATGACATGCCTTCTTGAATGTTTGAATGAAATCGGGGTAAAGTCCAGGCTCTCCACCACCAAATGTTATACCTCCGTGAGTATAAAGGAAATAGAGATTATCTTTTTTAACCTCTTCATACAATTGTTCTGGAGTATAATAAGTTGCGCATTTTTGTTCCCAACATTGTTTGTTTATACAATATTTACATCGAAGAGAACAACCTTGAAAACCTACTAATGTAGTAATTCCTTCTCCATCAGTCAGTAATCTATGTCTTTCTATTCCAATTACGGGTGATTTTATTTCACTATCCGCTATTTCACTTTTTGATACAGCTGTTATTTTATTATTGCTCTTATTAGGGGCAACAAAAATACCAGAGATTATTGGAGGAATAAAAAAATCATCAAATATCATAAAAGTCAATATTTATATCTTTTAATCTCAACCATTCCTTCTTCACTCAATTGTTTTCTCTGAAAACGAGTAAGCCGTTTTTCTGAAAAACTCCAACCTCTATCATCCCCATTGGTAATATTTGCTATATTGCCATCGTTAAAGACAATGCGCATCCGCTTATACAAGCGGTCATTTACAAGATACATGGATAATGTTCCAGACTTTTTGTTGGAAGAACTATTCCATACCTTATCTCCCCAATCTTTCGCATCCTCTATGTATGAACCATCAGCAAAAGAAAACAAAAAATCGAATATGTCAGACAATAATCCCATTTGTTAATTCTTTTTATTTATCACCTTTGTAATGCCCCAAAGAAGGAGTATTACAACAACAGCAATAACTATATACATAGTATCACCCTCACCGACGTTTGAAAATATTGATAATGTGCTCATTTCCATATCTTTTTATTTTTTGTTAGTTCCCAGTCCTTTAAATCACAATAGTATTTCAATGCCAAGTCAATGGTGTCACGCTCCATGTCACACATCTTCCTTATTTCATCTTCCTCATAGTTCAAACTCGTCATGCACATACGACAAAAACGCTGCGCCCAACAAGAAGAACATAAAAGATTTTTCCTTTCAGTGAACTTTTGCAAAAGAGGATATGCCAAGTGCTCATCAAATCCATACTTTACATTGCCTATCTTTGCTGCGTCACAGAATTTCTCGCACGAATACAAGTCACCATCTATATTGACGAAGCAAGAATAAAGTTCTTGAAAGCATGTCATGATATTGAGGTCATTAGGTAATTTATGAAATTTCCTTTTATCAACGATGTTTATCAGTTTTTGAAAAGCCCCCGACATAATGCCTTTCTCACCATTTATATAAGCCAAGAAAGCCTCTCTGTAAAATTCATCCTTTGTTTCCCATGTATCATAGGTTCGTGTAGTGTCATTAAAATCTGGAAGGATATGAGAAATATGTACAGGATAGTGTCCTTTCAATATTGGTTGCTTATCCCACACTTCTGCAAGTTTCATTACGTCTTTCCAAGAATATACAGTTGAAAGAAATCTTACTCTTTCATCAAAAACTCTCGGATATTTCTTTTTAAATACTTCCAAGTTCTTGAAAATCGTATCATAAGACCCTTTTCCTGTTATTGTCTTTCTGCATCTGTCGTGCATCATCTTATTTCCATCAATGGTGACATTGACAAGAAAATTCTCAAATGATGCAATCCAATCAATAATGCTTTCAGTAAGTGCCAAGCCATTTGTCGAGAGCGAAAACCTTATTCTCTCACCATAGATAGTACTCAGAGTTTCAATGAGCCATTCTATCTTTTTCCTCGCTAATAACGCTTCACCTCCATAAAAGCAAACGGTTATCTCCGCAGCATCTTTATCTGCATGCTTTTCTATAAATCCAACTACATCACGAAGTGTATCATAAGAAATTTCTTTTTCATTATGCTGCCTCCTGCCTCGGTACTTGCCTGAATAGCAGCAGTAGGAACATCTGAGGTTGCATTGTTGCGTCATCTCTATGGTGAACATTGTTATCTTACTGCCGTCTATATTTGTAGGTTGATTGAAATGCACAACAGGACAGGTCTTACTCTCTTTTTCTTTAGAATAAAGGCTTATCCTGTTGTTAGTCACATTATACCACAGGTGTTTTCCTGATGACGTATTGAATTTATGCATACTTTTTAATCCGAATAACCGTAATCAGCATATTTAAAGGTACTGCCTGTATTGTATTTACATTCTGAACGACAATCACAAGAACTTAATTCCTTGTCATCATCATCAGTCTCTACGGTACTTGGTTGATTATAGTGAGAAACTTCATCGTTCGGCTGTAACTCTGTTGTAGAGTTGCCCAACAAACCACTATTCTCAACATCATCAATCATCTTGTCGATTTTATCACAAGTAGCTTGCACTTTCTCGTCCATCATCTCATTATAAGCCGTCAATGGGTCATCTGACTCATAAAGTACATGATAAAGTTCCTTCTGCGAATATGCGTGGTCAAGGCCATCTATCATATTATGAGCAACTTCTGAACTGAAACCTGCATTACGCAACTGTTCATAAGTAGGGAAAGGATGCTCTGCATCAAACCCTGAGTCATACGGACTATTGTGGGAAGCTCCCAACAAGTCTTCATTTGGATCAACCAATCCGTCTGTTGAAGGCATCATGCCATCATTTAAATCCATATAGTCCATAGCATTTATGTTTTTGATTGTTATTAACTATCCAATGGCATATTGTCTGCCATAGCATCTGAGCCATAATCAAACATATTATCCATTGGCATTACTTCTGAAATGCTATCATTGCCAGAATAGTCTATATGCGACCACCCCTCATCTGCGTCGTACATGTGTAGAGAGTCATCTATTGTGTCAAAACTATCACCGTCGTAAGCATAAACGAAATCATCGTATGACAAATCATCTGTTATGCTCAACAAATGCCCATCCGAATAATACGGAACATACCCTAACTCATCCACTTGCCAGATGTCTGTAAATTCATTGTGGAAAGGAAATTCCTGTAGTGTATAGTCAGTTGCAAAGTTTGAGACCTCCATACTTCGCGTTTCGGCATTATACTGATAAGGGGCAGGTTCGTCTGTAGCCATCATAAAGAAGTTCGAGTCTTTCCATGAATGGGCGAACCTCTCAAAGTCATACTCCATGATAGAACCATTTCCAGGGTCAGTCAACACAATTGTTGAGTTCTCTGGATTGTTTGGGTCTATATTGACACTTGTGACAATCAGTGCATGGTCTGCATTCGTCAGATTACGATAGAACTCATACTCTTCTGAGCCAGGTTCTGCCCATAACTCATGCGAATCAACACCAACAATTACCCGATGTCCGTCCTTTAATTCATTGATAAGGTCATACACTGAATCGCAATGTTGAGAGTGTGTCCCTATATTACAAGTTTCAAGTAGATTTCCAACATCGCTTGGCTTGGTACCACTTCCGTGATACCAGCCTTGCTCTGTTGCGTATGCTGTCAACTCTTCCTTTGGAATCTGTATACCATAATCACGCAATATCATCTCTTGGCAACGAATTGCACAAATAGGGTCGTGACCTTGAAAGATATTGGTGTCAAACTCAGTCTGAGTTACTTTTGGACCGAATGTTAGCATATACTACCCTATAATTATAACATTATCCAAATTCTTGTAACCTGCTTTTATTAAAATATCCTTAGCACGATTCGGTAATTGTTTCCAAGCATCTAAAGGAATGAAATCAGTAATATTCAATTCTTCAGAGGAGAATCCTTCATCTTCTACGGAATGATTTTCTATAAATTCTTTAAATTCTTCCGAGTCAAATTGGTCTATAATCATTTTCTGCTGCTAATTTGAAATAATAAATTGCTTTGGTCTCATTTCTTTCAATTCCACCCATTAAATTACTTCCATCTCGATACATCTCTGCTAAATGATAATAAGCTGCACCTTCGGAGTATTCCTTTTTAAGTTCAAGTAAAATATCCATATCACTTTTGCCAAATTTATCTTTTAGTAATGCCATTCGACGATATGAATCAGCCAATCCTTGTGTGTATTTGACAACAGTTTCATCATAAGCACATCCCAAGCCTAACAAATTAACTGCTTTGATAACGAAATTCATTTCATTTTCAGGAACATTCTCATCACATGCCGCCATACGTGTCACGACATCAAAGATTTGCATTTTTTCTTCTACAGAACTAACCTTTGAACAAATATCTTCTACAGATGGCAGCGAATCTTTTTCAAGAGGAACCTTCACTCCCATTGTTTTAGAAAGTGTTTCATAGAGCATTTTCTCTCTTGATTCTATGATCTCATCCGCTAATAATGTATGTGCAGCCATTTGCATATAACGAGTTTTTCTTTGGTTATTTTCTGTAAATTCAGAAATGAGATTACCCGTTGTCTTTTTACCTAAAGCTTCATCTAATTTGTTTTTGGCTTTTCTTACACTGTCGAAACAATCTCTTATCATATTGATAGGTACGATAATGTTGTCTGCTTCTATCGCAGATTTAATTTTCAACTTGTAAGCGGCATCTGCATTACAAATCAACAAAGCCTTACGTATATCTCGACCAGAGAATCCATCTGTAATCTCGGCAAGTTCTGTTATCAAATCCTCAGTCTTTCCACCTTCTATTGGAAATTCGTCTTGAAGAAGATTACTTAATATTTTCTTTCTTGCATTTAAATCGGGTAATTTGAACTCTATTGGCTCTATTATTCTTGAGATAATAGCTGGGTCAAAATCTTTGATGTGATTTGATGCGAAGATTATACAACCATCAAAGCTTTCCACAAGTTGGTAAAGTTCGTTAGACATGCTATTGTAATGTTTTGCACTGTCATTGGAACTCGGCAACCTTTTGCTTAGAAATGTATCTGCTTCGTCTATAAAAAGTACAGCATCTTGTTGGGCTGCACAATCAAAAAACGCTTTCAAATTCTTCGCCCCAACTCCAACGAATTCAGATTCTATCTGAGCGTAACTTCCTATGAGAATTTTCTTACCAAGAAAACTTGCAACGCCATGAGCTGCCATCGTCTTACCCGTTCCAGGAACTCCATGAAAACACAATACGGATTTTGTATGTTTATCAACTTTGCTAAACCCCCATTTGTTATAAACCAAATCCTTTTCTTTGACTAAAGAAATTGCTCTCATAATAGCATCTCTTTCGTCTTGATTCATTACAACTTCATCTAACGTAAATATGGGATCTATACTATGATATACAATATTCTCTTCTTTCTCGCTATTGTCAGAAGTAAGTTTCTTTTTGTCTATAGGCGAAAGTGATAAATACACAAAGCATTCTTTTATTTCGCCTATAATTTCAACACGATTTTTTAAAGCTTGACGTACTGTGGAATTTAAATTGACAGTTTCAGATATCAGACGCAGAGAGTCATCAGAACCATAATAGAAATTCTCATTTATAGGCTTCAGCAATTCTTTGTTTACATTAACATTGATGCCAATGTAAATATAAAGATTCGCTTCAATGTTTTTATACGTCTTACTATCTACCAATATTCTTTGCTGAACTACAGCGAGTATTTTATTAGCGAAATCCTGACATTCTTTAGATACGTCATTTGGATTTGTTACTATAATTTCAGGTATAATCTTCATATTAATAAAATCTTTGACCAACTCTTAAATTTGTACCATTCTCTGCGGTCACTTTTATCTTAGCGATCTCATTATGATTGGAATCAAAAGCCTTTACAACTAGTTCTTCCTCATCAACGGCTTTACCTGCCTCTTTAACAAACACCTCAAAAACTGATATTGGTTTATCGATCTCAGAAGATGCTTTTTTCTTTATTTCCTCTTTAGCATTCCAATAGCTCGAAATTCTAATGCATATTTCTGTTATGATACAACCGATGGCATAACCGATGGCATAACCTACCAAAAAACTTATTATCATTTCTTCAAAACAATTTTCTTGACATAGATTTTGTCATTTGGAACAAAATCATAAAAGTCATCCATTATCCGATCTGCAATAAGAATTTCCGAAAGAAGCATCTTGTCTGTATCTTTTATTGACAAAATAACCATTCTTTGTTTTTCATCTTCTGTTACTTCTATATCTCCCAACCATTCTTGTGAATTTGGCTGAGATAAAAATTGCAAAGCCAATTTATTAGGAACAACAGCCAGACTTAAAACAGAATTATCATTAATTTTTGTTGGACCAAGTTTTGAGACCATCATCTTAGCTTCCTCTACAAGATATTCGTATGACAAAGATTCAATATGTTTCTTAAGATCACATTTTATAGGTATTGCTGGATCTTTTTCAACAATGACTACATTAAAAAACCTTTTATAAAAAATATAACTTGCAGCGCAAACAAACGCAATGCCACCACCGATATAAAACCAAGGATTTTTCATAAATTCTTCCATTTCCTAACCTGCTATTTTGACTTTCTTGATATAAATTTTGCCACTATCATCGGCATCTTTAATCTTCTCATCGTAATCATCCGCCTTGACAAATTTTGGCTCTGCCAAGGTTTCATTACCATTATCATCAACTCCCTTAGCTACAATTAATATTTCGTCATTGTAGTAGGCTTGTTCACAACGATTTTTCATATCTACCAATAGCTCTTCTTCATCTTTGGTACAATCACCATTTGCGATTTTGTTACCGATAAATTCCGCAAATGCGTCGTTTTGATTGGTGCCAACAACAATTACTTCTTTGGGCTTAAAGAAAGATTTTATGGTACTTATCACATAATCTACCCCAGCCGCAGCCATTGTAAAGACTCCGGCAACAATCCAAAGTGCTACTTTGCAAGCAAATTTGAGCATGGCCCATGCGGCTTTTCCTGTAGCAACAGCAATTTTTACACCGCCACTAATAATGGATTTAACTCCACTCCATATATCTTGAATTACGCTCATCTTAAACAATTTTTATTGGTTTTACATAGATGTCCTTACCATTGGCGAATAGATCCTCAATAGTAGGGTTTAGCTCTTTGAACACATAACAAACTTTTGGATAAGACTCACTGGTCAGCATTGTCTCATCCTTAGCGAAGAATACACACAAAATACCGTCTGAAGAGTTCTCCAATCTCCCTTTAACAACATATAATTTATTGCCAACAGCATTCTCACGAACCCATCCGATAAGATCATTGTATTCAAAATCCTTTCCGATAGACTGGATTGTTACATCTTGTCCTGCTCGTTTGAGCAATTCCCTTACGATGTCTCCCATGGAGACTTCTTTTTTCTCTCCTGAAGGTGTTGGTGTAATTCCACCTAATGCCTGTTTGAATTCACGGATGTCTTTATCCATGCTCTTTCCTAAAGCTTCAAAGGAAAAATCTGATAATTTAAATCCCATTGTTTTTTGTTTTTATTGTTAATATTAAGTTATTTCCAAATTGTTTTATTAGACTTTCGTCTAAAGTATTGCAATATGAAGCATAAACAGATTTTCTGTTTGACGTAAGCCCAACTATATAGTATCTTTCAATTTTGGGGTTATAGCCAATTACAAAATTCACATTCACAGAAGTTTCTTCATTGCTTAAGCTCCACTTTTGTAAATCTTTGTAAGTTACATTCCGTACTGGTGCTTCGGCTAAATACCCCATAACAATATTATTGATATCTCTATGCTGGTCTATTAGTTTGTTCAACCAACATTGTTTAGCATTATATATTTTTTTCAATTGCGAATAATCAAGTTTACTGAAAATATGCTCCGGTCTATATGAGTGAGACGCTAATGTTGACATATCAATTATATATGATTCTTCAGAATGATGATTATCCATAAGAATTATATAGTTTCCTATATTTTCTGTAGAATATACAATTTCATTTTGAACATTAAAAAATGTACCAATAGAAACAAATTGATTATTCTTATCAACACGAAAATACATTGCGTCAATGTCGTATTTTTTGTGTGCGTTTATGATTCTTTGCAATAACTCATTTCGACTTGCACAAAACCAAACTTCTATATTTTCATTGCTTGATATAAAATCTATTTCTTCTTGAATTTTATAATATAGCGATGAATCTGTATTCGTTTTTTTTAAAGCCTTTAAGAATTTCAAGTTGGAAAGTCCTAAGTTTTCTTTACCTCCAATAATGCTGATAAATTTTTCATGAAGTCTATATAAAGCTTCGTTTTTTTCTTGAACTGTGTAAATACGTGCTTCCCCTTCTATGTATCTCAGATTTTTGTTTACAGACAAAATATCATCTTTTCCCTCGCAAGGAAGGACTTTATAACGTTCAATATAGAATGGTTCGAAACTCCGCAAACTATTTTCAAACAATGAAGGTAATTTCGGCAAGACATTGTACATACTCCAAAAATACTTATCCGCAATAAATCCAACCAAGCATTCCAGATAAGGAACAAATTCTTCTACTGTAGTATTTTCAAAGTCCTCTGTTATATCAACTTCATCTTTGTTGTAGTCATAAGAGAATATTCTTTGAGAGAACTCGACTTCATCACCATGAGGAATGTCTATTCTGTATGGAGCTTCAGTATCTTTTCCCATACCCCATAATTTCACTTTGAAATGAAGCCAAGGGTCAAAATAAGGAGTAATAACAACGACAGGGACATCCTTCAGTTTTACTCTGAGAAGCTCAATGTCATCCAAGTCAACGATATTAGGAACAGAGATTCCCTTTACCATAGACCTACGATTCCAAGCTCCTCCATAATAAACAACAGGGTGTGTGCTCTGAGCATTCCAGTTGTTGTTCATTTCTGCCTCCAAGCGCAAATCGATGTCGTCATAGAAATTCTTGTTGAACCAATCGCAGTTGGAAGGTGTAAGAATACAATGCAGATTGATGGATTTAGTGCCGTTGAAAAGGGTACCAAACGACTCGCCTTTCATAACAAACGGCAATACATTCAGAGGCCAGTTCTGTATGGCAAAACTATGTGCAAAGTTGTCTAACAAAGCATCGTAGTTGCTGTTGATGTCTTCTACACGTTCCTTGTGTACTTCTGCTTCCAACTCCAAAGCAAGTTTGGCAGACTCAGTTTGAAGCTTGCGCATACGCTCAAAGTCATGCTCTGCAGCTGCCCTCTGAAATTCACGTTGTTTTTCTTGAATCTCTTCATTCTTTTTACTATTGGCATAGTTATTGAAGAATTGCATCCCAATACTTGCCACCATCATTGTAATAGGATCCATACTATGCTTCAATAGATTTATGGGTTAAACATTGCAATTCCTTGGTCGCTTCTGCTGCAACGTTAGCCAATCGCTTCATATCCTCCTTCGACAACAAGTGTGATGGGCAATCGCTCTTATCAAGCAAATCATTCATCGTATTATACTCGTTGAGCATGAAGGAACATAATTGACTATTCTCCTGTTTCAATAGGCTATTCAATACATGTGGATTGTTTTTCAAAAAAATAGGCAAAGTAGGTATGCTTCCTTGTGTCATCAGCATATAACTATCCCTTGCACACCCCGAAACGATTGTAGAAACCAAAGCCATCTGTGCTTGAATAGCTTTCTTACCTTCTTCCGAAAACTTTTGCCCAGGCAATAGATACTCCATAGGACATTGATATGAGAACAGAGGACGAATCATAGGTTTGGCTTCAGATTGCGCTTCCCACATGGATGCCGTATAATGAATAGATCCACCTTGGAAATAAGGAGAAATAACCAATGTCGGGATGTTGCTCATAATGGCATGGAGATTCAATATAGCAGAATTGTGAGCTACATCTTTATCACACCATCTACGGAATTTAAGATTTCCTAATTGTACTTGACTCTTATCCAATTCATTAAAAATGTCATCATAACTTAGAATCGCTTGCTTTGTATGAAGTAGCACAACGTTAAGTGGACAAGTGCTGTCATAACCTAATTCCTTGTATTTTTTTGCATCTTCAAGCATAATAGGTATAGCTTGTTGCTTGATGGGAAGACAACGCATAAAATACATTTTCAACTCTTCCGTCCTATGTTGCAATACAGTTTGGTCGAATTTCTCTTCAGCACGATAACGACGAGCAACAGCCATTTTTGCTCGCATATCGGCAATCTTCTGAGCTTCAAGTTCGTCTTGAAATTCCTCCCTTGCCTTGCGTAGCTCCAACTGGTGCTGTTGGGATATATCGGCTTGCTTTTCTTGGTCTTTTCTTCTGTCGTAAGAAAAGACGGATTGCAGTGTTGAGCTAATCAACATATATGGGCTAAAGCATGCTTGCATATTGTTCTTGTTTATTATTCAGTTATATCTGGAATGCTATCTTCAATAGCATTATGCTCTTGCGAATAGTCATTATTGATATCGTTTAGAGTATCGTCAATATTGGTATGATGCAAGAAATCATTGTCATCATAATCTGTTGTAGAATCATCATCCTCAATAGATGTATCATAGTATGGCACATCTGGGGCATACGCTGCTACTTCTAATTGCTTCCAATTATCGTCATTAGTGTCCTCAAACTGTGGAAATTCGAAATCAACAGATGACAAATTATCTGGTAACATTAAATCCAAAGGCTCGCAATTGGACAAAGTCTCGTCTATCGTTTGGCTGTTAAGAACAATGTCTTGCATCGCATCATCATTCGCTATCACAGACGAAACTGCTTTCATCTCGTCATCTGATAGATTGCCATCAAGATAGGCGGCAAACTCCTCGATGCTTACAGGTGGCATAAAATCCTTATGCATGGCGAACCTCCTTTCTGAAGATGCGCTCGTATTGTTCCTTCGCGAGTTTATGTTTATTATAATAATTGTCCATTGTCATACCTAATGCTATTGCAGTCTCTTCGTTTGTTTTCAACTCCAAATATTTCAGACGTATCAATTCCGCATAGCGTTTGTTGGGCATCTGCTTCAAGATAGTCAGAGCATCTTGGCGATTGAGACTGCTGAAATCTATTTCCATAGAGCCATAGATAGCATCAGTTCTATCACTGTCATCGTTATCTTTTACAGTAGAATTTTGCAATTGCTCATATTTAGGCATTTTCTCTTTACTCTCAAACTTCTTATAGCAATAGTATAGGCAAGCGGTTTTTATCCAACTGGCCAAAGTACTTTCGCCTCTGAAATTCTCCATTTGGCATCGTCCTGTAGCCTTGCTTGGAGTTAACACAACGATATAAATCTCATCAATAAACTCCTTGTAGTCTGTGCAATCCGTATAGTAGTTGTCGTATATGGACTTGAAAAGAGGGAAGCAATGTTGGTAAAAGTACTTGCGCGTAACCGTATTATCCCTTTGTATAAGAGCTTGGGCTATTTGCAAGTCTTCTGTATATATTTTTTTGACTTCCATAAGTCTAATCGATTTTCTCCAAAAACGCACTCGGCACGTATGCAGTTGCAAATGTTGCCATGTCACCGATTATAACGCCCACTCTCTGTTGTCCTTGCCATCTTTTCACTCTTCCAACAACTCCCTTGAATGTTCCCTCAATGACACGCACCAACTGGCCTGCCTGAAAATTAGGCACACTTGACAATGAAACGATAATGTCACTTGCATCAGCTGCACAGATAATCTTCAAACTCTTTATCTGATCGTTGGGTACAACCAACGGAGTCTTTTTGATTCTGCTTCCGATATGCTCGTGGCGATAATAAAAACGGAGATGGGGGAGGTTTACGTTGTCGTAAACAAAACTTTTGATTTGTTCTTCAGTACCGAATGCAAAGAAAATGTTGGGCAAACGTGATTCGGTAACAACTTTGCGTTTGCCATTTATGAGTTTTACAACATGTGTAGTCGGGTGGAAAGCGGTGATGCCATTATTCACCAAATAGTCGTATGCTGCTTTCTCCCTACCGTATGTGCAGCGTAGGGCATACCAATGGGGGACTTTTTCTGAATGTTGCCTCTTGATGTTTTTTTTCAAAAGCGCACTTCTGGTGGACACCCCTGTTTGTGAACTCTCAGCGGAAACAGTGCTTTGAG
>ERZ1032078.548-NODE-548-length-14655-cov-4.406027_pt1 | contig 14655 bp, 10 predicted proteins | sample MGYA00517101_ERZ1032078 | MGnify/ENA primary metagenome ERZ1032078 (study PRJEB33719, sample SAMN04261301) | wastewater metagenome | biome: rural village; feature: human; material: feces | host: Homo sapiens | place: El Salvador | collected 2013-01-14 ... | reverse complement strand
AACGCGTTATTATATCTTTTTAAATACATTTCGACAATGCTTCCGCCGGTTTTTGTGTGGACGTTTGCAGAGGAAGGGTTACTGTTCATTCGCAGCTCGGCGGACGGCAGCCGGAGGTTCGAAAACTTATATGAATCCAGTCGTCTTTTTGGCTGGATTTTCTGCTTGCAGGAGGTACATTTTCGGCAGATGCAGGCGACGATCTACATGATTCGATGATTTACGATTTTGTGTATATGAAAGTTGCGCTCGAAGCCGGACTCAGAAGAGAAACTATACACGGAAGGACTTTTTCAGAAATCGTGTCTGTAAAAATCGGAAGGACTTCGGTATCAAGGCCGCGACCGCAGACTCACCTCTGGTGATGATCGAATATTCGTCGCCCAACACCAATAAGCCGCTGCACCTGGGACACGTACGCAACAACCTGCTGGGCTACTCGCTGGCCCAAATACTCAAGGCTTGCGGCAATCGCGTGGTCAAGACCAATATCGTCAACGACCGCGGCATACACATCTGCAAGTCCATGCTGGCTTGGCAGAAATGGGGCAATGGTGCCACCCCCGAAAGCACCGGCAAAAAAGGCGACCATCTTATCGGCGACTTCTATGTCCTCTTTGACAAACACTACAAGGAAGAAGTCAAGGCCCTGATAGAAAAAGGTATGAGCGAAGACGAGGCTAAAAACCAAGCTCCGCTGATGCTCGAAGCACGCGAAATGCTCCGCCGTTGGGAAGCCAAAGACCCCGAAGTACGCCGCTTGTGGAAGATGATGAACGACTGGGTATATGCCGGCTTTGACGAGACATATCGCCGCCTCGGCGTCGATTTCGACAAGATATATTACGAAAGCGACACCTACCTCGAAGGCAAAGAAAAAGTCCTCGAAGGTCTCGAAAAAGGCATAATGTATCGCCGTGAAGACGGCAGTGTCTGGGCCGACCTCACCGATGCCGGGCTGGACCACAAACTGCTGCTGCGCAGCGACGGCACCTCGGTATATATGACCCAAGACATAGGTACCGCCAAACTCCGCTATCAGGACTTCCCCATAGACAAAATGATATACGTCGTCGGCAACGAACAAAACTACCACTTCCAAGTACTGTCGCTGCTGCTTGACCGCCTCGGATTTGCCTGGGGCAAAGACCTCGTACACTTCAGCTACGGAATGGTCGAGCTGCCCGATGGCAAGATGAAGTCCCGCGAAGGCACCGTTGTCGATGCCGACGACCTGATGGCCGATATGGTGAATACCGCACGCGAAGTGGCACAACAGGCCGGCAAACTCGACGGCCTCAGCGAAGCCGACATCGATGCCATAGCCGAAACCGTCGGGATGGGCGCCCTCAAATACTACCTGCTCAAGGTAGACCCGCGCCGCAACATCACCTTCAACCCCAAAGAGTCTATCGATTTCAACGGCAATACCGGACCATTCATCCAATACGCCTACGCTCGCATCTGCTCGGTGCTGCGCAAGGCTGCCGATAAAGGTCTGTCCATAGGCGACTACAGCGCCGTAGTGCCCACCGAGAAGGAAGTATCACTGATACAGCGCCTTGCTGACTTCCCCGATGTAGTGGCCGAAGCCGGACGATCGTATTCGCCCGCACTCATAGCCAATTACATCTACGAAGTAGTCAAGATGTACAATCAATTCTACCACGACCACACCATCCTGGGCGAAGAAGACCCCGCCGTACGCTCGCTGCGCCTCGAGCTGTCGCGCCAAAGCGCACGCGTAATACGCACAGCCACCGCGCTGCTGGGTATCAAGGTGCCCGAACGCATGTAAGCCCATTGCGACCATAATAGCACAATAGCCGTTATAGCCACCGTAGGCCATTGCCCACATAATTCTTATTATTCCCATCATTTCCACAAAACCAATCTCCTAACATAAAACAGAAAAAAAATGAACAACTACCCTCCCCAATTCAACGGTAACACCTATGGTACCACTACCCAAAGCACGGTGTACACCTCCTCCGTATCCTCGGTGATGAAACAAGTCTATGTGCGCATGACTCTGGCACTCGTAGTCACGGCATTCGTATCCCTGTTCTGCGCCAACTCACTCGGATACATGCTCTTCATTGCCCAGAACTCATGGGCCATGTGGGGCCTGGTTCTCGTCGAGCTCGGCTTGGTCATCGGCATCAGCGCAGGCATCAATAAGCTCAGCTCCACCACGGCCACCATTCTGTTCTTCCTCTTTGCCGTGGTCAACGGCATGATGCTTGCACCCATATTCATCGTATACACCGGCGTGTCCATCGCCAAGACATTCTTCATCACCGCCGGCACCTTCGGCGCCATGAGCGTCTACGGCTACTTCACCAGCAGAGACCTCAGCCGCATAGGCTCGTTCCTGTTCATGGCTCTCATCGGCCTCATCATCGCCAGCATCGTCAACATCTTTTTGAAGAGTTCCGGCCTTGAATGGGCCATCACCTTCGGCGGCGTACTCATCTTCGTAGGCCTCACCGCATGGGACACCCAGCAAATCAAGCGCATGGCACAGGAAGCACCATCGAGCTCCGTAGGCCGTCTGGCCACCCTCGGCGCCCTGAGCCTCTATCTTGACTTTATCAATATGTTCGTGTACCTGTTGCGCATCTTCGGAAACCGCAACTGACACCATCAGGCCACAATATGGCGCCATTAGGGGAAAACGGCCCCTAATGGCGCCGTTTTATGGGAACAACGTCCAATGACACAGAAAAACATCTACAAAGAACTGCTGCGACTCGGCGGCCCCATACTCGTGGGACAGCTGGGCATGATTGCCGTCGGCTTTGCCGACAATATCATGGTCGGCCACTACTCGACGGCCGCCTTGGCCTCAGCATCGTTTGTCAATAATGTGTTCAACGTTGCCATACTGGCCTGCATCGGCTTTACATACGGCATCACGCCCATAGTAGGCCGCCTCTTCGGCGCCGGGCGCACCGGAGACATCGGCGCAAGCGTACGCGTAGGCCTGCGCATCAACATCTTGTACTGTTTTATAATCATGGCCGTGATGACGATGCTATACTTCAATCTCGGCCTGTTGGGACAGCCCGAAGAACTGCTGCCACTCATACGCCCGTACTTTCTGATAAGCCTTGCCGGACTGCTTCCCATCACGGTGTTCAACGTCTTTGCGCAATGGAGCTACGCCGTGGGCAATTCAAAGATGCCCATGTGGATAATCCTTGCAACCAACGGCATGAATGTCCTGGGCAATTATGCCCTGATATACGGCAACTGGGGAATGCCCGAGCTCGGGCTTGTAGGCGCCGGTCTGAGCACCCTTGCGGCGCGCGTGGCAGCACCGGTGGCCATTCTGGCAATATTCTTCATGCGACGATGCAACGGAGCCTACGCACGCGGATTTCGCCGCATCGACGGTCCACATGAAGAACCTCGGAGTTCAATGGTATGGCGCACATCCTTCCCGGTGTCCATACAAATGTCTCTCGAGACAAGCGCCTTCTCCGGCGCGGCAGTGATGGCCGGATGGCTTGGCGCCATAGACCTCGCCGCATTCCAAATCATTGTAATTGTGGGCACACTCGGTTTCTGCATCTATTACTCACTCGGAGCGGCCATAGCGGCCAAGGTCGCCGTAGCCTCAGGCATCGGCGCCGAAGCCAACGCGCATATGCGGCGCATCGCCTCGGCGGGATACCGCATCATGCTTGCGCTCATGACATTGTCATCCATAGTTTTTGCCCTTTGGGGTAAAGACATTATGGGCGCATTCAGCAACGACCCGACCGTGGTCGCCGCCGCAGGCATGCTTATTGTTCCACTGCTGCTGTACCAGCTCGGAGACGCCACACAGATTACCTTTGCAAACGCCCTGCGCGGCACCGGGCACGTCCTGCCCATGCTATGGATAGCCTTTTTCTGCTACCTCGTCCTCGGACTGCCCTCAACGTACCTTCTGGCCTTCACCGCCGGACTTGGATTGTGGGGCATCGTCCTCAGCTTCTCAATCAGCCTTTTTTCGGCCGGTGTACTGTTTCTGGCTTATTTTGTGAGGGCTACCGGAAATCGAAGTTCCAAGCGCTCTCAGAACCATTGACGCATGCGGTGCACCGCCGCGCTTATTGCCAGCGTGATTGCCGCCGCAGCCACAAGTGCAGCGCCATAGGACAATTCGAAAGACAGGTGCGGCGCAAGACGATGCATACCGGCGATAACCGGGACATGCAGCAGAAAAATTTCCATGGAAATGCTACCCAAATAGGATAGGGGGCGCGAAGCCATCGCGCGCACCCCTGCCAAAGCCTTGCCATCGGTGAGCGCAAAGACACAAATAACGACAGCGATCGGCAACCAAAAGATGGCGCCGAGCTGCCAAGGCAAACCGACGCAGGCATACACAGGCACCAATGCCGCCACGAGCGCCATAGAAGCCGCCTGCAGCGCAAAGATGGTGCCGGATGACAAACTCCCCATCCTCGCCCGCAAGACGCCGCAGAAGCGAAATATAACCATCCCCAAGAAAAAGTCCCACACGCGCGCCGGAGGGAAGATATACAGCCACCGCGTGGCGATATCCTTGTCCGCCCCGGCAGCATCGGTCACAACGTATGCCGCAATCATAAGCGCAAAGCCGACCGCGACCGTGGCCGCAAGAGTATGCAAACGCATGGTCGCCACGCGGCGTGCCAACCACGGGAACAAGAAGTACAGAAACACAAGAGTCGACAGAAACCACGCCGGCCCGTTGGTCTCAAAATAGGCCTCCGAAGTCCAGCTTTGGAGCAGCAACGCCGATAGGATATCAGCCGTTGTGTCGGCAAAGGCCCACGGCATAGTCACAAAAGCCACGGCAAGCGCCACCAAATGCATGGGATAGATGCGCCACAAGCGGCGCCGCATAAATCGTGCAAGGTTCAGCGAGCCGGACGCCGCACGCTCCACATAGCCGCTCATAAGCCCGTAACCGCTGAGCGCAAAAAAGAATGCGACGCCACAGTCGCCGCCAAAGTCAAAGGCGCCGATACCGCTCCATTCGAAGTGCGACATAAAGACCAGCGCCACGAATACGAAGCGTAATCCTCCAAAACTGTATATTGCTTGCTGTTGCATACGTCGGTGGTGGGAAAACCGGAGGCGAGGGTGGGTGAGAGTGACATGGGAGCTATGGGAAAATGAAGGCTATGGCATTGCTCCCATTATTCCAATCATATTTGCCCTTGAAAAAAGCGGGGCAGGGGCTTCGATGCCCTCTGCCCCGCAAGGGTTGTCGCTTTTGAATTATTCCAACCCTTTAAGAGTGTTCACACGTGCGTCAGACGGTGAGAATTTCTTTTTCTTTGGCCGCAAAGATTTCGTCAATCTTTTTCATAAAGCGGTCGTGGATTTTCTGAGCTTCTGTCTCGGCGTCTTTCTCAACATCCTCTGGCATGCCTTGTTTGACGGCCTTTTTGAGGCTTTCGATAGCATCGCGGCGGGCGTTACGTACGCTTACCTTGGCTTGCTCAACTTCGCCTTTGCACTGCTTGACAAGCTGTTTACGGCGCTCTTCGGTCAGCGGCGGGATGCAGATGCGTATCACCTCGCCATTGTTTTCGGGCATGATGCCGAGGTCGCTGTTGATGATGGCACGTTCGATTTCCTTGAACATATTTTTCTCCCAAGGAGTGATAGCGATGGTACGTGCATCCGGAGTTGTGATATTGGAGACATTGCTCAAGGGTACGGCGCTACCGTAGTAGTCTACGCGAATGCCTTCGAGAATCTTGGGGTTGGCACGTCCGGCGCGGATGCGTGCCAGGGTTTCTTCGAGATAAGCCACCGACAGTTCCATCTTCTCGGAAGCCGGGGTGAGGTATGTCTTAGGGTCTGTCATTGTTGTATGTTTTTGGTGGTTTGTATTGTCAGGTAGATGTTGTCCCACTCAGTATACAAGCGTGCCCACGGCGGTGTCACCTTCCACGGCGAGAGCTAAGTTGCCCGGGACGTCCATATTGAATACAATAATCGGCATACGGTTTTCCTTGCACATTGCAGTCGCCGTAAGGTCCATCACACGCAGTCCTCGGGTATAAACCTCATCATAAGTAATGCGGTCGAAGCGTGTGGCCGTGGGATCTTTTTCCGGGTCGGCGGTATATACGCCGTCCACGCGCGTGCCCTTGAGCATCACATCGGCGGCAATTTCGACAGCACGCAGAGCCGCGCCCGTGTCGGTGGTAAAGAAGGGATTACCGGTGCCGCCGGCAAGTATAGCGACCTTGCCGCGGTTGAGCGCCTCGACGGCGGCGCGGCTGCTGTAATATGCTCCCACGGGGTACATATTGGTGGCCGTAAATACGCGTGCCGGACACCCTATGCTCTCGAGAGCGCTGCGCAATGCCAGCGAATTGATGACCGTAGCCAACATTCCCATCTGGTCACCGGTAACACGATCGAAGCCACGTGTGGCGCCGGACAATCCGCGGAATATGTTGCCGCCCCCGATGACTATAGCCACCTGTACGCCGCTGTCAACCAGGGACTTAATCTGGTGAACATAACTCTGGAGTACATTGGTGTCGATACCCGTGCCGGCCGGTCCGGCGAGACTCTCGCCGCTAAGTTTCAAAAGTATCCTGTGGTATTTGGATTGCATATCCGTATGGTGTTGTTAGGTGTGCAGTTTATTTGTACTCGCAAAAGTAAACAAATTTCTTCGCCCACGCAAATATTACACTCATTCCGCCACAGCACACAAATTCAATGATTCCATCGGGAGCATAAACATAATCATCCTAACGACATTTATTTATCTTCTCGCCGTACTCGTCAAATTTGAGACATTGGAGAGTAAGAGCATTGGGACCCGCTTACAAGTGCCGCATTACAACCTTGGTATTGTATGCAGATAAAACAAAGCAGGCTTGGAAATATTCCAAGCCTGCTTGAGGAGTGGAGTATAGCGGACTCGAACCGCTTACCTCAACACTGCCAGTGTTGCGCTCTACCAGATGAGCTAATACCCCTCGTGTTTTGCAGTGCAAAGTTAGCGCCTTTTGGCTAATTGTCCAATATGGCGGCGTAATAATTAACGTTTATTAATATCTCTGTCTTTGCTTATCCTTTGTCAGAAACGTTTTCTTCGCTTACCGACGCTCTAATACAGAGCGTCTGCTCCGCTCTACTGTTGCCCGTTGAATGAAAGGTTTTCACGTGTTTGGCCGAAGGATTGCTCGGCATAGTCTCAGATGTTGCGCAGGATGGTCCATACGACAAGTGCGACAAACACGACTATCGGGGTCCGGCGGCTGTCGGCAAAGCGCCGCAGCAGCGAGTGCGGACGCGTATGCGGCGCCACGGCAAGAGCCGCCATAGCCGGTATGGCAAAGAACAGTGCAGCATTGTAATTCCACGCTGCGTCAATATCGCCGTGCATAAGTGCATGCAGCGCCCTAAGAGTGCCGCAGCCGGGGCAGTCGTATCCGGTGAGCATGTGCGAAGGACAACGGGGCATCCAAGCGGTGTTCTCCGGGTTGAAAATGAAGATAATGATGAGGGCGGCCACGATGACCGCAGCGATCAATGCCACGACCAACCGCCGCATCCTCGGAGAACGCGCGACAAGCAACCGCCGCCGATGCCGCAACCTCTGAGGGCGCGGTATCGGCGGCGGGGTGTGGTGCGTAAAAGTCATCCGTCGCCACATTGCCAAGCTCCAAAAAGCCGGCTGAACCAGCGTAATGACAACGCTGCCTATGATGCCGATTACAACGGCGGCTATGGTCCAAATTTGGGCGTTTTGCGAAGCGCGATATGCGCCGTCATAGTCGCCACGAATCCATTTGTCGTTGACCTGCGCAGCATACACTATGGCCACAATACCAAGAGGCAGGCAGCACAATATGCACGAGGCTATGGCCCATCCAAGGTACGTTGGCGGCTTGATGCCGTTGTTGCGTTGCGACATTCCGGGCGTAGGCATGTGCGGCACCGGGCCTGCCACGTTGAAAAGCGGGGCCGTCAACGGTGCCTGCGAGGCCGGCATCCAGTCAGCCAACCCCTCATACCATACCGGGGTATCAGGCGTTAGCGTCATCATTGTCAGCTGCGGCAACGTGTACGGGCCTTGCTGCTGACCGTTGCGATGGATATATATGAGAGTTTCAGCCATAAGTCAATGCTGCTTTTTGAGTGATAACTTTACGAAGAGGCAAGGCGTATTTTAGAAGAACTTGGTGGGCGTGCCCAGAATGTCGGAGAGCAGATTGTTGGCCAAGCGCGATGCTCCGATGCGGAAGTAGTGATTGTCCAACCATTCTTCGCCGAGGACAGTCTTAATGACGGTATAGTATTGTACGGCTTCTTCGGTGGTGGCCACGCCGCCCGAAGCCTTGAAGCCCACGCGCTTGCCGGTCTTCTCGTAATACTCCTTGATACATTGTGCCATGACGTATGCGGCCTCAAGTGTGGCGCCGGGATATTCCTTGCCGGTGGAGGTCTTCAGGAAGTCGGCATCGCTGTACAGCGACAGTACCGAGGCGTCGCGTATTGCCTGAGCGGATTTAAGCGCTCCGGTTTCGAGGATAACCTTGAGTATTGAGTCGCCGGCGCTGTGCTTTTGTTCGATAATTTCGTCGCACACGCTCTCGTAATCACCGTCGAGGAAGGCGCCAACGTTGAGTACGATATCGATTTCGTCAGCCCCGTCTTTTACGGCGAGAGCCGTCTCGGCAATCTTAGTCTCGAGGAAGCCCTGTGAAGCGGGGAAATTGCCGCTGACGCACGCGATGTCAACCTCGCTGACATCGAGGACGGCGCGTACCACCTGCGCAAAATTGGGATATACACATATCGCTGCAACGTTTTTCAACTCGGGGTGTTCGGCCTCGAAGGCGTTGACGCGCTCGGTGAAGGCGGCTACGCTACGCTGCGAATCCGTGGCCTTGAGCGTGGTCAGGTCGATGGTATTGAACAGGAATCGGTAGACGTCCTGCGTCATGTTTTCCTTGAGGTGCTCATCGAGTATGCGTTTCACCTCGGCGGCCACAAAGGCATCGTCTGTCGTCACCTTGCTGGCGGCTATCGCCTGGTGGTACTTGTCAATTTGTTCGGTCATGATTTGTAGAGTGTTATGTGTTGTTATTGTTTCAGTTTGGGATTATCGCGATGGCGGTTTGCATCACGGGCTGTTTTCTTGGCGATATTGCATCGCAGGGCCTCATCGAGGTCTACGCCCGTTTGGTTGGCAATGGCAGCCACCACCCATAGCACATCGGCCAGTTCGTCGCCAAGAGCCGAGGGGTCCTCGCCCTCTTTGAACGACTGGTCACCATATATCCGAGCCATCAGCCGCGCCACCTCGCCGGTTTCTTCGGCGAGGATGGCGGTATTGGTCAATGGCGAGAAATACCGCACACCAATGGTTGCAATCCACCGATCCACCGTCTTTTGAAGGTCGGCTATGGTCATCTGTGCATTTGGTGTATCCATCTCGGTGCTTGGTTTAATGTCTGTGTCGAAATGCCTGTAATTGTCTCGGCAAAAAGTATCAGCGGATGACAATCTTGGAGACAGACCTGCCCTGACGGCGTACGTATATGCCATGGGTGAGGTTGTCGGCGCCGACTTTCACACCTTGGAGGTTGAAATACTCGACCGGGGCGTTGGCATCGTCCATAGAGACATCTTCCACTCCGTTTGAGAGAGTCAGCTCGATAGTGTTGGACATTGCCGAACGCGAAGTACCGACATAAGCACGTACGCTGTAACGGTACTTGTTGACGCTCTTGACGGCAGCAACGCGCATCGAAGTGGCGCCCGCGGTGCTTACGGCGTCATACCCGTCAAGGATGTATGTCGAGGCTCCGTATGTAACAGCCACATCGTCTATGGCAACGTTGCCGCGCTGTCCTTTGTTGTAGTATATGCGCAGTGCAAAGGTGTTGGCGGGGATTTCGTCTATCGTAACCGCAGCGCCCTTATTGTTGTAGGTGTTGACGGCTATGGTCTTGAATGTTGACCATCCCTCTCCGTCTTGACTCTCGATGCTGAGTGTGCAATCGCTCGTGGCCGTCTGTCCCTTGATCCACAGCGATACGGACTTGATCGGGTTGGGGAAAGTGCGAGTAGCCAGATATGCGCCGTCTTGGTTGAGTTTGAGTGATGGGGCATCCTTACCGCAACTTGCTGTCGTAGTATACACACCATTGACATTTGAGCTCCAACCATCGGGGAAAGTGGCCGTTGTTGAAGATGTGCCGAAATCGGCGGTCTCAGTCTTCGGCGCGCCTTCGCCCACAGCCCATACCGTCAGGCGATAGTCGGTTGCACCTTCGACAGGCTGCCAATTGGCAACGAAAGAATCGGATGTCTCTTCCGTGGGGGCGAGAGCCACAGGTGCCGGCACGGGAGTGCCGCCGCCGCAGACGTCAAAGGAGATGATACTGCCGTCCTCCTCGATATTGGTAATAGGCACATCGACACCCACGCCGGCCCAGGTTTTCAGCGCCGGAGTTGTCTCAGATGTGAAAGATGTATTCTTTGACGTGCCAGGAAAGGTATATCCGGCCAAAACAGACTCGTTTCGGCTGTTGGCAGTGCCACATGCTTCCTCGATGTCCACATGTTGGTGCGTGGTATTGTTGACCGTATTATTATTGAACACCGAAGTTTTGTAGTCGATGTGCCATATCAACATTCCGTGTCCGGGAAGGTACTTGTCCCAACCTTTCTGCTGGCGATTTTCAAGCAGGAAGAATTCGTTGGGATTAACAGCGCCGGTTGTGCCGTAAGTGTGAATGATACATCCCTCATTGGAGTCTTCGATGTGATTGAGTGCCACCGTCTCGGCGTCTTTGAGCTCTTTGAGATCGATCCATCCCATGGCATTGCGCTCGTATACCGAATATGTCGGCGGAGTGCGACCGTCGTTATTGTAAGGGCCGTAGTCAAGGACGCTCCAAGCGTTAGGGGTAATGTCGCCTGCGACAGAGTTATAGTTGGTGCAATACAAGTCAGGGAGACCGAGGACGTGGCTAAATTCGTGGATGAAAGTACCTACGCCGTCCGGGCGAGCCTGCTCCCATTCGTTGGAGGTGGCGTATCGGTTGACTTGTTTGCCGTTGGCACTGTATGTGACACCGAAGTCATTGATATGTGCCGAGTGAGGCCATACGGTTTCTTCCGAGCCGTACGAAGCCTCGCCCTGGCCGGCGTAGAACACGTATACATTGTCTACATATCCGTCGTTGTCGGCATCGTACTTGCTCAGGTCCACCTGATCCTTGAGGGCTGCGAGGGCATGTGTCACCATCAGATGCGGCTGCACATCATTGCCGTAATAATCGTTGCCGCCGTAATAGCTGCGGTTTTGACCGAGTGTCACCGGGCCGTACACATCGAAGATGGGACGGAATTGGCCGTTGGAGCTTTCGCGGAAGTATTCGGCTGCGCAGCCGGTACCGCCGTATTGGTTAAATCCGTCCTTATTAAGCATATCATCGAAGTATGTCTTGGGGTCGGAGAGGGTGAATTTGACGTCTTTGTACTGTACCAGCAGTACCAGCGCACGTACCTCGCCGTTGGCGGGGAAGTTTGTGAAGCGACCTATTCCGCTGCTGGGGTCGCTGTTTGAGCGAGCCGGAGCATTAAGCCGCTGCGGTTTGACAGCGACATTGCGTGCCTGAATGCGCTGTGCGCGCAGTTCCGAGGTATTGATGTCGCTGAGGTTGGTGACATCAAGGTCGGGAGCGTCTTTCCTGGTGACTGAAATGCCGGTGGAGATGATGCGGCCGTCGGTTGCGACCTTGGCATAGCAATAACGTCCATCGGTATCGCGGCTGACGATATTTCCGTCATTCGTAACCATGTAATGTAGATATTCGTCGCCGACGATGCGGACTTCGATAGTCGTTCCATCGGGCTGTGTCACTGTACGCACTTCGCGCTTAGCGGGCACGGCGGCGGCACTGAGGGCAAGACCTAAAGTCGCCAGGGTGACGATTTTACGTTGCAATTTCATAAGATGTGTGTTTATGGTTTTATGTGTGTATATGTGTCAATTGCAATATCGGGGTGACCTCTTATCGGAAGGCCGACAACCGATGATTAACTTGCAAAGTTAATGATTATTTGTTATATATGACATCAAACGTTTGTTAAATAGGCGGAAAGGGCACAGAAACGGAAGTTCGGGCAAAGCCCGCATCCATCGTCAGGGCGATGCTGCGGAGCGCCCATGCAGGTATCCCGCCGTAGGATGTGGCGGGGCAACGGGAGTGGTCACCGGATGGCAATCTTGGCGGTACGGCCGTCTTCGGCGGCTACGACATATATGCCCCGAGCAAGGCCGGAAACGTCGGTATTGCCGGCGACGGCACGGCGGCGAGTGATGCCGTCAAGCGAGTACACCGTAAAGCGCTCGGCGCCGATGACATATAGTACATCACCTTCTTGAACGACTTTCAGCGTCTGAACAGCCGTATCGACCGCGATGTCTTCAACGCCTTGGTTTTTATCATACAATCTGACGATGGCCAGCCCATTGGCCGGACAGTACTGGTAAATATTGACACAGTAGCCGTTGATGAAGCCTCCGATTTCCGGAATAATCCAGTTGGATACGGAGTAATTGCCGCCCTCTGTATAACCCTTGTTTCCGAGGGGGTCAAAGGAAGCTATGACCTTGTCTGTGGTGAGGTTGCGTATAGTGAGGCCGCCGAGATAGTTTTTGCCCGAGTTGTGCACGAGAAATTCATGGCCGCGATACACGAAGTATGCGAAACCGGTGGTACTGTTGCGGGCCGGAGCGGTGGTGCCGGCACGCGTGGTGGACACGGCAATGTTGTCACCTCCGCAGTAGCGGTATATGCCGGTTCCGCGCACTTGGTACAACCAATTTTCGGAGTCATCCTCGATGGGGTAGACATACCCGGCAGTAGTACCGGTCATGGCAAGGCCGTCTTTGGAAACGCATTTGACGACTTTGCCTCGAGACATGCAGATGATATTGACCGCCGAGGCCTTGTTGGGGTACAAGTATATATGCCCGTCGTCGCCGAAGACATCACCCGAAGCACAGATGAAGTTGGTCTGGCCGGCTATCGGCACTTCGCAAGTGACGGATACGGGCTCGGATTCTACCGTATAGTCGTTAACGCCGCTTTCCGTCAGCCTATATATCAGAAACTCGTGCGTCGTACCGGTGGAAAGGTCGTTGCGCACAATCACATTGCCCCTGTCGTCACGGCAGCATCCGTAGCCGGAGCCACCGAGCAGTGTGGTCAGATTACCTTTAGTGTCGAAGATATTGAGCGTCTTTGTAGACTTATCGTTGATGTAGAATTTGCCATATACGGCTGTTCCCTGCTGGGCGTTGGTGCCGTCTATAATCTCGGTGGGGGCGTTATTTGCGGCCACGCTGCGTTCCCAGACACGTTCGGCGACAAAGTCCGCATTCTCGGCCGGTTCGTGTATTATTTCATCGTGCATCTGCACCGAGGCCAAACGGCCGTCGGCGGTGAGCACATGCACCCTGATGCCGTAAAAACCCTCCTCGGCGCCTACGAAAGTCTCGACCTCGGACGTGATTCCCGTGGCAATTGAGACAACTTCGTCCAAAGGCTCGGCCTTTGCGGCATAATATGCCGCAAAAGACATCTTGCCGCTGTCGTCCAAGGACGCCATGTATGGTTTGGAGCCGCGGCGAAAAAAACAGCGACCCACGGCCGCTGTCGGGTCAAACTCGGTATAAGCCTTCATCTCGCCCGTTTCACGGTCAAAGGCGTATTCGCGACACAATCGCTCCTTGTCGGATATCACCAGGAGATGGTCGCGCGATGTAGGTGTCACCACCACGCGGCAATCGGCAAGCGCTGCGGCGGCAATATCGGTGGCGGCGACAAACGATTTGGTCATCTTGCCGTCCTTGATGTACACGACACAGAAAGTCAATGTCGCGGCATCCCCGATTCGTGCCGGTAAATACATCCGGATATCGTCACGATTACCCGAAACGGCAAAACGTTCGTTCAATTCTACATCTCCTGCTGCAACGGCCTGCCCGGGCGCAGTGATTTCGGCAAGCACACGCGGTTGGGCTTCGGCGTCATCCCAGGTATATACCGTGAGGGGGTTGACGCCTGTCGATGCGGCCTTGACCTCGGAGACCGCCAGCAGATAACCATCGGCAGTATAGGCGATAGACTTGACGGCGACGTCCACGGGCATTTTGCGTTCCTTGAGCTTGAGACCATAGTAATCAAAATCGTATATGGCTACGCCCCCGTCTTTCTCCACCAAGACGCTCCACATATATCCGTGCATAGCGGCCATGCGCATTGTCGTACCGTTGATAACGTCCGGCATCGAATAAGGGCCTTCGGCACGAGGCTTGTAATTGCCGCGAGGTAGCAGCTTATTGACGGGGTAGTCCACCTTATTGGGGACTATGGATGCCAAAGGGTCAAGCTCGGACACCGTCTTGGGATCAAGATAGTCGGTGGTGACGAAATCACAGCCCCAATTGCCGTATTTCACGTAATCGGCATCGGAATTAAGCGTCCACATATTGACCTTGAGCCCCGCTTCATGGAATTTCTCGACGGTGGACTTATCGAAGTATCCGGCCTGAATGTCAACGTCTATACCTTGGGCCACGCACCAGTCAAAATGATTGGCCCAGTACTGCCCCGTCAG
>ERZ1032078.541-NODE-541-length-14728-cov-9.110339_pt1 | contig 14728 bp, 10 predicted proteins | sample MGYA00517101_ERZ1032078 | MGnify/ENA primary metagenome ERZ1032078 (study PRJEB33719, sample SAMN04261301) | wastewater metagenome | biome: rural village; feature: human; material: feces | host: Homo sapiens | place: El Salvador | collected 2013-01-14 ... | reverse complement strand
ATTATTATGGCACAGAAAGGTAATATTGGAGTAACAACCGAGAACATATTCCCGGTCATCAAGAAGTTTCTTTATTCAGACCATGAGATTTTCCTTCGCGAGATGGTGTCAAACGCTGTCGACGCCACTCAGAAGTTGAAGACCCTACAGCAGAAAGGCGACTTCAAGGGCGAGGCCGGCGACCTGACCGTGCGCGTGAAGCTCGACGCTGACGCCAAGACGCTGACCATCAGCGACCGCGGCATCGGCATGACAGCGGAGGAGATAGACAAGTATATCAACCAGATAGCCTTCTCCGGCGTTACCGACTTTCTTGAAAAATACAAGGATGAGGCCAACGCCATCATCGGACACTTCGGACTGGGCTTCTACTCAGCCTTCATGGTGTCTGACAAGGTTGAGATCATCACCAAGAGCTATCGCGACGGCGCGCAGGCTCAGCACTGGACGTGTGACGGCTCGCCAGAGTTCACGCTCGAGGAGACAGAGAAGGCCGACCGCGGCACCGACATCGTTTTGCACATCTCCGACGATTGCAAGGAGTATCTGGAGAAGAACAAGATCCAGGCCCTGCTGACAAAGTATTGCCGCTTCATGCCAGTGCCCGTGGCCTTTGGCAAGAAGACGGAGTGGAAAGACGGCAAGGAGGTAGAGACCGAGGCCGACAACATTATTAATAATGTGGAGCCGTTGTGGACAAAGACGCCCTCGACGCTGAAAGACGAAGACTACAAGAAGTTTTATCGTGAGCTCTACCCAATGCAAGATGAGCCTCTGTTTTGGATTCACCTGAACGTTGACTTTCCGTTCCATCTCACCGGCATACTCTACTTCCCACGCGTGCACAGCAACATCGACCTGCAGCGCAACAAGATACAGCTCTACTGCAACCAGGTGTTCGTGACCGACCAGGTGGAGGGCATCGTGCCCGACTTCCTGACGCTGCTGCATGGCGTCATCGACTCACCCGACATCCCGTTGAACGTCAGCCGCTCATACCTTCAGAGCGATGCCAACGTGAAGAAGATCTCCACCTATATCACCAAGAAGGTGGCCGACCGCTTGCAGCAGACCTTCAAGGACGACCGCAAGGACTACGAGAAGAAGTGGGACGACCTGAAGCTCTTCATCAACTACGGCATGCTGTCGCAGGAGGAATTTTACGATCGCGCCAAGGAGTTCGCGCTCTTCAAGGACGTTGAGGGCAAGCACTTCACCTTCGAGGAGTACAAGACCCTCATCAAGGACAACCAAACCGACAAGGACGGCAACCTGGTGTACCTCTACGCCACGAACAAGGAGGAGCAATACAGCTACATCAAGGCGGCGCAAGACAAGGGCTACAGCGTGTTGCTCTTTGACGGCGAGCTCGACGTGCCAATGGTGAGCATGCTGGAGCAGAAGCTGGAGAAGAGTCGCTTCTCACGTGTCGACGCCGACATCATCGACCGCCTCATTGTCAAGGAAGACGCCAAGAAGGAAGAGATGGCAAAAGACGACCGTGACAAACTGACAGAGGTGTTCCGTTCGCAGATGCCTAATGGTGACAAGGCGACATACGCCGTGGACGTGCAAGCCCTGGGCGAGACCAACACGCCTGTCATCATCACGCAGAGCGAGTATATGCGCCGCATGAAGGAGATGAGCCGGTTCCAGCCGGGAATGAGCTTCTACAACCAGATGCCCGACTCTTACATGGTGGTGCTCAACTCCGACCATAAGCTCGTGAAGGAAGTGCTCGACGACACCAAGAACAGCGTGGAGCAAGAGCTGAAGCCGATAGAGAGCGACCTGAAGGGCCAGGAGGCGCGCCTTGCCGCCCTGCACCAGAGCCAGTCGGGCAAGAAGCCTGAGGAGGTGACGCCGGAAGAGAAAAAAGACCTGCAAGACACCGAAAAGGTCATCAACGACGAGCGCGAAAAGAAGAACAAGATTCTCGCCGACTACGCTAAGGGCAACAAGGTGGTGCATCAGCTCATAGACCTCGCCTTGCTGCAAAACGGCATGCTGAAAGGCGAGGCGCTCGACAAGTTCCTAAAGAGAAGCGTGGAACTGATAAAATAAACACTCTTTCCATGGACATAAAGTAAACACATAAAGTAAACACATAGCGACAGGCGACAAGCATGCTCTTGCATAGAGAGACTAATGTTTGCCGCCTGTTTCTTTTTTTAGCCATTGTTCGCGTTTCGCATCGCCTTTTCCACATATTATATATGGCCTACACGGCAAAGCATGAAATAAAAACAATGATTTTTCTTGTCACGCCGTTTTTTTTATTTATCTTTGCACAATACACATAAGTCGAAGCAAGGTATGACACGAAAGGAGCGATACACATATATAATAGACTATTTCAAGGAGCATCAGCCGGAAGTCACCACGCAGTTGGACTTTGGCTCGGCGTTCCAGTTGCTGTGTGCCACTCTTCTTTCAGCCCAATGCACCGACAAGCGCGTCAATGAGGTGACGCCCGCGCTCTTCAGCCGATACCCCACCGCGGAGCTCATGGCTAAGGCAGAGCAAGAGGACATGCTGGAGTTTATCAGAAGCGTGAGCTACCCCAACTCCAAGGCACGGCATCTCGTGGAGATGGCAAGGATGATAGTGACCGACTTCAAGGGCGAGATACCCGACACCACCGCGGAACTCGTGAAGCTGCCTGGCGTAGGCCGTAAGACCGCCAACGTGCTGCAAGCCGTGTGGTTCGGGAAGGCGGTGATGGCTGTCGACACGCATGTCTACAGGGTGGCCCACCGCATGGGACTGGTGCCGCCCACGGCCAACACGCCGCTGAAAGTGGAGGTGGTGCTCGAGAAAAGCATAAACAAGGAAGACATACCCCGGGCGCACCATTGGCTGCTTCTGCATGGACGATATGTTTGCCAGAGCGCGAAGCCGAAGTGCGACAAATGCCCGTTTGGCGACATTTGCCCGAAGCTGTTGAAGGGAAGTAAACTGGAATAGACATGAACATCAAATTGATACACGGATTTCTCGCTGACATAGCCGCCAACAACAACCGCCCTTGGTTTCAGGCGCATAAGGCGGAATATGAACGCGCGAAGCAAGAGTTTGAGGACGGTGTGCGGACGCTCATCGACGAGTTGGCGACGTTCGACCCAGAGATAAGCCATCTCACGGTCAAGGATTGCTGCTATCGCTTCTACCGCGACGTGAGGTTCTCATCCGACAAGTCGCCTTACAAGCGACACTTCGGCGCTTACATCTGCGCCCATGGCAGGAAGTCGCTGCGTGGAGGCTATTACCTGCACATACAGCCGGGCCATTGCCTCGTGGCGGTGGGCTCATACTGGTTGCCCACCAACATTCTCACGTCGATGCGCAACGAGATAATGGGCAACATCGACGAATGGAGGAATAGGGTGGAGGACGGACGGTTCATCCACTATTTCGGTTACCCCAACGAGTCTGCATGGGAAGGAGACCTGCCCGTGGACGAGAAAGGGTTTGGCATAAACTGCCTGAAGAAGGCGCCAAAGGACTTCCCTAAGGATTACGAGTTTCTCAACTACTTGAAGATGAAAGACTATTGCGCATGGCACTGTGTGGACGAGAAGATATTCGAGAAGCCGGACTGGGTGCGCCAGGTGGCAGAGATTTGCAAGGTGGCCAAGCCGATGATGGACTTTGTCAACAGCGTGGTCGACGACTACGAATGAGACGGCCTGTAAACCTTCAATCAACTTATTCGCAACAAAAATCCAATCAGAACGCAAATGAATAACTTCCTGAAAAACGTCTTAGCCACTATCGTTGGCATAATCATCTTCGTCGTCGTGGCATCCGCCATCAGTGTCGTTGGCCTCCTTGGAATGGCGGTGTCGGCAAGTTCAACGCCTGCCGTGGAGGATGGCAGCGTGCTTGTGCTGAACCTCAACGGCACGCTGCAGGAACGCGCGTCCGACGCCTCGCCGCTGAGCATGCTTCAGGGCGACGGCTCGAGCAATCCCGGCCTGGCCGACATGTTGACGGCGATAAATAAGGCCAAGACATCCAGCAAGATAAAAGGAATATATATCGAGGCAAACGGCATGGTGTCGGTATTGGCGCAGGCACAGGAGCTGCGCGACGCCTTGGCCGACTTCAAGAAGTCGGGAAAGTGGATAATGGCCTTCGGCGAGCAGTTCAACACTAACGACTATTACATAGCATCGATAGCCGACAAGATATATATCAACCCGCAGGGAGGACTTGAGTGGCAAGGACTTGGCACGAAGCTCGTGTTCTTGAAAGACTTGTTCAAGAAGGTGGGCGTAAACACCATGGCATTCAAATGCGGCAAGTACAAGAGTGCTACGGAGACCTTCACCGAGGAGAAGATGAGCGACCCAAGCAGGGAGCAGGCGCAGCGTTTTCTCGATGGCTATTGGAACACCATACTGACAGCCGTCTCCGAAAGTCGCAAGATAAGCAAGGCGGAGCTCAATCGCCATGCCGACGAGATGATGACCTTTGAGAGCGCCGACGCGCTTGTCAAGGCCAAGTTCTTCGACGGTCAGATGTATAACGACGAGATAAGGAACGCGATAAAGGGAAAGCTCGGCATAGACAAGGACGACGACATACCGCAGGCATCCGTGGCCGACCTTTGCGCTGATACGGGCGATGACGCGGGCGACGAGATAGCGGTGTACTATGCTTGTGGAGACATCGTGAACCAGGAGCCTTCGGGCAACCTTTACCAAAACGCCGACTACATAGTGGGCAACGACATGCGCGAGGATATGGAGCGGCTGGCGAAGGACGACGACGTTAAGGCCGTGGTCATCCGCGTGAACTCGCCCGGCGGCTCAAGCTACGATTCGGAGCAGATATGGCACGCGATAGAACAGCTGAAGAAAGCCCACAAGCCCGTTGTGGTGTCGATGGGTGGCTATGCCGCCTCAGGCGGTTATTACATCAGTTGTGGGGCCGACTACATCTTCGCCGAGCCAACCACCATCACCGGTTCGATAGGAATCTTCGGGTTGGTGCAAGACGGCGCGGAGATGGCGCGCAAGCTCGGACTGAAGTTTGATGGCGTGGAGACCAACCGCAACGCCTCAATGGGCATGTCGGCCTACGGCCTCATGCTCTCTCCTCTCAACCAAGAGCAAGGCGCGAGACTGCAAGCCGCGATAAACCGTGGCTACATGCTCTTCAAGCAGCGTGTGGCCGATGGCAGGCACCTGTCCATGAACGACGTGGAGGCACGCGCGCAAGGACATGTGTTCTTGGGCGAGGACGCCTTGAAGCTGAAGCTCGTCGACGACTTGGGCGGCATGGACAAGGCCGTGGCAAAGGCGGCGCGATTGGCAAAGCTGAAAGAGTATCATACGGTGGATTATCCTGTGCGAAAAGACTTCATGTCTAAGTTGATGGAAACCGGCGGCAACGCCAAGGGGACACTGCTCGACGAGAAGCTGCGGCAGGTGCTCGGACAATATTACGCGCCTTTCATGCTGATGAACCAGGTGCAGATGATGGGAAGAATACAGGCACGCTTGCCTTATGTCATAATAAACAATTAAGAATCATGGAGGGTGACTTGATAAAGACGCGCGATTGGCTCTCGCCGCTCAGTTGGCTCTACGGCTTGGCGGTGACCTTGCGCAACTGGCTGTTCAACGTGGGCTTGCTGCACCAGCAAAGCTACGACATACCTGTCATATCGGTAGGCAACATCACCGTCGGTGGAACGGGCAAGACCCCGCACGTGGAGTATCTCGTCAGGTTACTCGACAAGCTGACGAAGGTGGCCGTGCTGTCGAGAGGATACAAGCGCAAGACCAAGGGCTATGTCTTGGCAGACGACGACGCCACTGCCGCCACTATCGGTGACGAGCCTTTCCAGATGAAACGGAAGTTCAAGGACATATATGTCGCCGTCGACGCCAACCGCAGGGAAGGCATAGCGCGTTTGACCACGGACAAGGACACCAATGATGTCGGCGTGATCCTTCTCGACGACGCTTTCCAGCACCGTTATGTCAAGCCAGGTATAAACATCCTGCTTGTGGATTATCACCGCCTCATCATCTACGACAAGTTGCTGCCGGCCGGACGCTTGCGTGAGCCACTGTCGGGAAAGAGTAGGGCCGATTTCGTGATAGTGACGAAGTGTCCCGCCGACCTTAAGCCAATGGACATACGCGTGCTGACCAAGGCCATGAGCCTCTACCCTTATCAGGAGCTCTTCTTCACCACGATGGAATATGGCGAGCTCTTCCCGTTGTTCAAGGAAAAGGAGGATGAGGCCCCGGAGCTTAAAGGCCACAACGTGCTCCTGCTTACGGGCATAGCATCGCCGGAAGAGATGGAGAACGACATAAAGATTAAGTGTCGCTCGCTGAAGACCATGACGTTCAGGGATCATCATGCCTTTACACCGAAAGACGTAGAGGCCATAAACGACACTTTCGAGCGGATGGAGTCGCCAAAGATAATCGTCACCACGGAGAAAGACTCCACCCGATTGCTGCAAACAGAACTCAACGCCACCATTAAGTCGGCAATATACGTGCTGCCAATACGGGTGAGGTTCATGTTGAGCCAAGACGAAGAATTGTTCAATAATAAGATAATAAGCTATGTACGAAAAAATTCAAGAAACAGCATCCTGGCTAAGGGAAAGAATGCCCGCTCAGCCAACGACCGCGATAATCCTGGGCACAGGACTGGGACAATTAGCTTCCGAGATAACTGACACCACGGAGTTCGCTTACAAGGACATACCCAACTTCCCCGTCTCCACGGTGGAAGGTCACGCTGGCAAGCTAATCTTCGGAAAGCTTGGAGGCAAGGAAATCATGGCGATGGATGGACGCTTCCATTACTATGAGGGTTACGACATGAAGCAAGTGACGTTCCCTGAGAGGGTTATGTATGAGCTTGGCATAAAGACGCTCTTCGTCAGCAATGCCTCAGGAGGCATGGATCCAAGTTTCAAGATTGGCGACTTGATGGTCATCGACGACCACATCAACCTTTTCCCGGAGCATCCATTACATGGCAAGAACTTCCCCACAGGCCCTCGCTTCCCCGACATGCACGAGGCTTACGACAAGCGGCTGCGTGACCTTGCCGACGAGATTGGCAAGGAAAAGGGCATTCACCTTGTTCATGGTGTCTACGTGGGCGTGCAGGGCCCAACGTTTGAGACTCCTGCCGAGTATCGCATGTATCACCTCTTAGGAGGCAGCGCGGTCGGCATGAGCACGGTGCCAGAGGTTATCGTGGCTCGCCATTGTGGCATGAAGGTCTTTGGCATCAGTGTCATAACAGACCTTGGAGGTTTCGACGTTCCCGTGGAGGTAAGCCACGAGGAAGTGCAAGAGGCCGCCAACGCCTCACAGCCTAACATGGCCGAGATCTTCCGTGAGATGATTAAACGTTGCGATTAAGAGATGGAGATAAAGGAACTTGGAGAATTCGGTCTCATCAACCGGCTCACTAAAGACTTGCAGCCCAAGAACGCCTCTACGCTGAAAGGCGTGGGCGATGATTGCACGGTGCTGGATTATCCCGACAAGCAGGTGCTCATCACCACCGACATGCTGATGGAGGGCGTGCACTTCGACCTCACCTACAACAGCATGGCTCAACTGGGCTACAAGAGCGCGATGGTCAACCTGAGCGACGTGTTTGCCATGAACGGCACGCCACGCCAGCTGCTTGTGAGCATTGCCCTGGGCAAGCGTTTCAAGGTCGAGGACCTCGACGATTTCTATGCTGGGCTCAGACAGGCTTGCGACAAGTGGAACGTTGACATCGTGGGCGGCGACACATGCTCGTCGTTGACAGGACTGGCCATAAGCATCACGTGCGTCGGCGAGGCTAAGAAGGAAGACATCGTCTATCGCAATGACGCCAATGAGACAGACCTTATCTGCGTCAGTGGCGACTTGGGTGCCGCGTATATGGGCTTGCAGCTTCTGGAGCGTGAGAAGACGGTCTATTATAAGCAGATAGACGACCTCAACGCAAAGATAAGGCAGGCAAAGAAAGACGGCAACGAGGAGATGGTAAAGCATCTACAGCAAGAGGGCATGAAGATAATCGACTTCCAACCCGATTTTGCCGGACGCGAGTATTTGTTGCAAAGGCAACTAAAGCCAGAGGCGCGCGGCGACATCATCAAGTTGCTGCACGAGAACAATATCCACCCAACCGCCATGATGGACATCTCCGATGGATTGTCGTCTGAGCTGCTTCACATTTGTCATCAAAGTCATTGCGGCTGTCGCGTCTATGAGAAGAACATTCCCATAGACTATCAGACGGCGGTGACGGCAGAGGAGTTTAACATGAACGTCACCACATGTGCCATGAACGGTGGCGAGGACTACGAGTTGCTCTTTACTTGTCCTATTGGCGACCACGACAAGCTAAACGCCCTTGAGAGTCGTGGCATAAAGCAGATTGGATATATCACCAAGGAAGAGCTTGGTTGCCGGTTGATATCGCGCGGTGACGGAAAGGAGTTTGACATCACGGCACAGGGATGGAATCCCTTAAAGTAAACAACGCGGAATCACATTGAATCTCATTGCGTGATAAACTAAAAGCGGGGACGGTCTTGTTGAAGATCGCCCCCGCTTTTAGTTTATTGTTTCAGGTCAATGTCACCATCGTGTTAATGCCACAGGGTATAACCACAAACGTTTAGTCAAGTCTAAGCCATCAGCCTTGTTTAAAGTCTTTTCCACCGGCGTTTATCTCAAGTCGATGACATCAGCCTTTGGAAAATCCTTCTGGTTGAAGGAGAACTTGCTATTGGGTTGGTTCTTGGCCTTGAAATTGGTTATCGAGATGGTTGTCCAATCGTTGCCTTGCCTCATTTTCACGGCAGTAGGCTTGTAAGAGCCTTTATTTATCGTGATGTAAGCCTCTTGCACGCTTCTTCGCTTGTTTTGGGCTGTCATATGCACCACGTAGTTGCTTCCCGAAGTGGTCATCGACAGGTTGTAGCCATTCTTGTACATTGACATGAACGTGTATGGGTTCATGCTCATGCGCTTTGCCTCGTTGGGCGTGGAGATGTTCACCTCGTTTGTCATCTTGAGATAGCTCCATTGTGTCTTGCCGTTGAACCACACCATGGCCTTGTTTGTGCGAGCCATAAACATGTTGCCCTTGATGGCTATCGTTCCCGACTGCTTGCCTGTCTTCTTCCCCGATACCGTGAAGTTGGCCTCCGCGCCACCTTTCCTGCCAACGATGGCAGTGGCCTTGTTCAATACTTTCATTGCCTGTGAGCCGCTTTTGGCAAACACGCCCACGCAGAGCATCAACAGGATGTTGATAAACAATACTTTCTTCATAACCCTAAATAAGTTATCCTATAAGTGTTAAACTATAATCAATCTCTTCACGCGCCATGTATTCTCGCCAAGAGCACGTTGAGGCTCGACTCGTCTTGCAACAGCACCTCACGCGGCTTTGAGCCTTGCGCGGCTCCCACTATGCCGGCTTTCTCCAACTGGTCCATCAGTCGTCCGGCACGGTTGTAGCCAATGGAGAAGCGCCGCTGTATCATGCTCGTGGAACCTTGTTGCGATATCACTATCGCATGAGCGGCATCATCGAAGTAAGGGTCAAGGTTCTTGGCCTCACCCTCTATGCCACCGCCAGCGCCAACGGCGTTGGGGTCGTCGGGCTCCGGAAGTTCCATCGCGTCAACAGGGCCAGGCTCTGCGGCAATGAAGTCGTTGACAGCCTCAATCTCCGGCGTGTCTATGAAGGCGCATTGCACGCGCACGGGTTCGCCACCGCCAAGGAAGAGCATGTCGCCACGTCCCACGAGCTGGTCGGCGCCAGTGCGGTCGAGGATAGTGCGCGAGTCTATTTGCGAAGCCACTCGGAACGCCATGCGTCCAGGGAAGTTGGCCTTGATATTTCCGGTGATTATTCTCGTGGTTGGCCTTTGCGTGGCTATTATCATGTGTATGCCCACGGCGCGGGCAAGCTGTGCGATACGCGCTATTGGCGCCTCTATCTCCTTGCCAGCCGTCATGATAAGGTCGCCGAACTCGTCTATCACGACCACGATATAAGGCATGTACTCATGGCCGTCGGTAAGCCTCAGCTTGTGATGAATGAACTTGTCGTTGTATTCGTCTATCTTCTTCACGTTGGCCAGTTTGAGCATGTCGTAGCGGTGATCCATGAGCTTGCACAGAGAGTTGAGCGTTCTCACCACCTTCTGCACGTCGGTGATGATAGGCTCGTCCTCATTCTCAGGCAGCGCGGCCATATAGTGGGGGGCTATCTTGTTGTAGATGCTGAACTCCACCTTCTTTGGGTCCACGAGCACGAACTTCAGCTCGTTTGGATGCTTCTTGTATAGCAACGACGTGATGATGGCGTTCAAGCCTACCGACTTACCCTGTCCCGTGGCGCCGGCTACGAGCAGGTGGGGCAACTTGGCAAGGTCCACCATGAACACCTCGTTGGTGATGGTCTTGCCCAAGGCCATGGGCAAAGCCATCTTCGTCTCCTGGAATTTCTTGGTGTTGAGCACGCTTTCCATCGACACGATTTGCGGCTTCTTGTTAGGCACTTCTATGCCAATCGTGCCCTTGCCTGGTATAGGCGCGATGATACGTATGCCGAGGGCGGAAAGGCTCAAGGCTATGTCGGCTTCCAAGCCGCGTATCTTGCTTATCCTCACGCCTTCAGCGGGAGTGATCTCGTAGAGGGTTACCGTGGGGCCTACCGTGGCGTTAATCTTGCTGATTTCCACGCCAAAGCTCTTCAGCACCTCCACGATGCGAGCGTTGTTCGACTTTATCTCCTCCATGTCGATAACCGGCTTGCTGTCGTATTTCTTAAGCAAGTTGAGCGTGGGGAACTTATACTTCGTGAATGGTTCCCATGGGTTTATTGGCGTGTCGAGGTCGGTTAATGTCGTGGCGTTGTTGCCCGAGGCCTTTGGTTCATCCTTCGATTCCTCTACCGTTATATCGGCAGGTTGGTCGCCTTGTCCTGTGGTGGCCGTGGCTTGCGGCTCTTCGGCGTGGTTCTCCGGCTTGTTCTTTGTCTCAAACTGGCTTAGGTCGGTTAGGTCAACCACGTTTGGCTTTACCTCCTCGTTATCCCCTTGATCGGTTGCAGACGGTTCACTTTCCACGTTTGCCGGCTCAGGCTCAACAATGTCGGTCTGCAACTCGCCGTCTTTTGTCACGGGATGGTTGTTAACGGTAATCTTTACCTTGTCGGTAAAATATTTCACGGGGTTGAGAATCTTGCGAACCACCTCTATCGTCTCGTGGCTGAGATAGGTGAGAAACGCTATGGCTGTCACTATGAGAATGGCAATGAAGCCGGGTGCGCCTACCACATTCTCTATTCGTTGCACGCACAGCAGGCCGTGCATGCCGCCAGGGTTATATACCTCATCGCCCATCAATGGGGCGATGAACTTGGCGAGAAACGCTGACAGCCAAATCATGGCTACTGCCAGGCAGAAGAACCATTTCAAGAGGCTGACGGAGTATATCCTCATCAGCTTCAGCGCCGCGAGGATGAAAAAGAGAGGTATGGCAAACGCTGGCAAGCCGAAGTTGACGGTGATGAGGAAATAAGCCACAATGGCGCCAAGAGCGCGGCAAGTGTTGCTGAACTCGTGGTTGGTATTGAAAAAATCGGCTGGCTTCAGCGATTCCAATACGCTTTGGTCTGCCTGGCCTGTCGTCAGATAGCTCACCATGGCAATGACAAGGTACACCGCTATGGCAAGCATGACAAGGCCAATGAAGAAATTGACGGTGTCGCTTTCGAACCTGTCTTTTATGCCTATGGCCTCGCTGAAAGATTTGGGCTTGTTTTTTGAACTCCTCTTGCTCATCTTTTTTATTTTACCTTGCAAAAGTAATCTTTTTATCGCTAATCTCAAAACATAAACCGTCTCTTTTATTTTTTTTCATCAGGCAGGTTGGCTACCATGTTGTGGCACAGGGAATAACGCGTCGTGGCGCTGACATGTCAACGGCTAACTGTTTATCATGTCTTCGAGTGAGACGAAGCGGTAACCCCTGTGTCGCAGGGCCTTTATGACCTGTGGCAACCGTTTGTAAAACTTGTCGGCGCGCTCAGGCGACGTGCCGAAATGTATCATGAGGAAATGCCCGTTGAGGGTGTGGGCGTGCTCGTAGTCGAGCAATCGCTTTTCAATCTCGTCGCTCGAACGGTAGTTTTTCATCGACGGTATGGTGTAGTCGGCATTGGTGCCTGTGCCCGGCGTGAAGTTTACTATCCGCAGGCCCATCTGCCTTGCCCATGAGCATACGGTTGAGTTGTAGTATTCGTAAGGCGGGATGAAGAACGGGGCCTTGGCCTCGGTAATGCCGAAACGGGCGAGCGTGGCGTAGCTCCGTCTCATGTCGTCCATGAACTGCTGCTTGGTTATGAGCATGGAGTCACGGTTCTCCCACGGCGCGTAGAGCAGATGGCCATAGCTGTGGCTGCCCACATAGTGGCCATCGGCGACGAGTCGGCGCACCACGTCGGCATGCAACTCAAAAAAGCGGCCAGTGAAGAAGAACGCGCCTTTTATCTTGTTTTTCTTCAAGGCGGAAATGATGTCATCGGCGCCGTCGGCCCATTGGTCGGCGGTGAACACCAAGGTTATGTTTTTCTTGTCGGGGTTTCCCTTTATTATGCCCCCCGCCTGTTCATACACGTTGTTGTCCTCTTCCGTCCCGTCTTGTGTCCTGCCCTCGATGTCGTAAGCCGAGAAGGGGAACGTGAGCGAGGCCGTGCCGTCCATCGTTGGCTCGTTTGAGCTGTAATCGCTCATGTTGTCGTGGTAGACCACGTCGCCAGGCTGGAACGCCTCATAGTTGTGGGCTTCGGCCGCGCGCGCCCCCGTGGTCAGGCTCACGCCTTTCAGGCTGCCGAAGATGGTGGCATAGACCGGTCCGTCGACCAAGCCGCCGGTTGTCGTGCCCTTGTTCAGGTAGACGAAGCCAGAGTGGGGCTGCGTGGGGTAAGTGCCGCCCTTGGGCAGTTCCACTATCATGCTCGTGCCCCACGGGTTGCAGCCGAGCAGCCAGTCGCGCAGCGCGCCTTCCATCTCCTCGAAAGCGTGGTCGCCGGTGAGTTGGCGGTAGAGAATGCACTGGGTAAGCATGGCCGTGGTTAGGTTGTTTGAGCACCAGATGCCCGGCACGCCCCATAGGAAGGGGTGGTTGCGCCCACGCTCGCAGACGCGCTCTATGCCGGAGCGCAGGTTCCTGACAAACTCGTTTTTAAGCCGTTGGTTGTCGGCGAGCTTGGCCAGCTGATAGTGGCCCATGTTCATGAAGGGGTACCACTGGTAGTGGCGTGCGCTGTCGGCACCCATCCAAGGCGTGACGGGCTCGCGGCGGCCATACTCCACGGCCTTCGACAAGTAGAGCCTGTCGCCGGTCTTGCGATACAGCTCCATGGCGCCGAGCTCCATGTCGTCAACCCAGTTGTCTTCCTCGTAGATATAAGGCGAGACCACCGAAACCGTTTGCGTGTTGCCAGGCTTGTCTATGCCCACCTGGAAGGCGTCAGCGGCCTTGCCTCCAATCTTCTCGGCAAATTCAGGATAAAAGGGCTTCAAGACGATAGATCCGAGGGCGAAGTCGCTCGCGAACTTGCCTGCCGTGCTTGCCGCGCCCATCGTGGCATTTTCGTATTTGCCACGTTGCTGGCGTTTGCCGTCTACGAAATACACCGGGCGCTCGGCGTTCTTGCCCCATCCATAGTCGGCGGGGTCATAGTTTGGCAGCTTCATGGCCACGTGGTCGCGATCGTCGGCAATCTGGTTGTAGAGCTCGCCCTTCTCCGGATTCATGCGGTCGAGCCAGGCGAGGCCCCAGTATATCTCGTCCACGATGTCGGGTATGCCGTTGGCTCCCGGCGTGCCGTCGGCCTTGAAGCTGTCGGCGAAAGCCGTTGGGTTTTGCATGTAGGCAAACATCATTTGGTATATGGCGTTTGCCGAGGTGGGAGTGTATTGCAGCAAGTCGGCGGCGTCGTGCCATCCGCCGCGCACGTCGACGTGTTGCCCCGTCTTCGTTGGGTGGTTCATTATGATGGCGTCTTTCTGGTGGCAAAAGTCCTTGATATAAGGGTTCCAGCCACATCGCTGCTGGCGCATATAGTTGAGGGTGAAGTCGGCTACGCCACGATACACGTTACCGTTGACGGGGAACACCTGTGAGCGGCAATCCCCGACCTTGACATAATAGGCGCCTTTTCTTGTCAGCTTGCTGAAATCGAGCCTGAACGTGGCCTTCATGTTGCCAAGTGGCCCCGTGGCCTTTATCTCGTTAGACGATAACACGGTCTCATCGGTAAACGCGTCTCTTATCTCAAACGTTTTCACCTGTGGCTTGTCTTCACACATCATCACCGCTACCTTGGTGGAAAGCGGGAGATAGCCAAGCTGGTTTACGCGAATCCATTCGCCTGCCATCGCGTTGAGGCAGGAGCACAGAAGCATGGCGACGGCCATGAGACATTGTCTTGATTTTCTTGTCATAAGACGGTTGTTTTGAGTTTAGAGTAGAAAGAACGCAGGTTGCAGACACAAAGTTAGTGTTTTTGCCAATATTACACGAAAAAGCAAACAAAAAACTTTGCTTGTTAAGTTCACGGCACCATGCTTCCACGTAGAATTGTAAAATATTATGGTCAAAATTTAACACTTGGAAACAGGGGCAAATAGAGCGGAAAAAGGGTAGCCTTCCGC
>ERZ1032078.540-NODE-540-length-14744-cov-8.659065_pt1 | contig 14744 bp, 13 predicted proteins | sample MGYA00517101_ERZ1032078 | MGnify/ENA primary metagenome ERZ1032078 (study PRJEB33719, sample SAMN04261301) | wastewater metagenome | biome: rural village; feature: human; material: feces | host: Homo sapiens | place: El Salvador | collected 2013-01-14 ... | reverse complement strand
GGTTCGATAATAATAGATATTGCATAGATAGAAATTACAAGGTAGACTTTTAGGTTCAGTTTTTGAAAGTGAATCCTGCTGGCTGTGATACCAGCAGGATTCTGCGTTATTATGCTCTAAAACAAACCATTCCGTTTCATTAAATTCAACAATTCTTTATCAGAGATAGATTCCATTTCTGATTTATCATAAATGGTCAATAGTTCTATAAAACCATCCTCTTCATTCATGATTGCCATAAAGGAAATAACTCTGGCACCACCAATTTTTTAAGATAACGTGCAGCTTTTCCCAAATAACTCTCGTCATTAGAAAGTACGCCCAAGCTATTATAAATATCAGTATTCAATTGCATCACATTCATTATCGAATCCTTTCTTTTAGCGATATATTGCGTAGAATTCCTGCACCTTGTTATAGAGCATAGAAGCATAGAGAAGACCATTTCTCCATTCGTCAGGAATATGGCATATTCCAAATTTAGCACCCAGGATAGCCCCTGCTACTGCAGCATTAGCCACATTGTCCTTCACAAGCCCTACCACCGAAGTTCTCATGACGGCCCCATTAGCTGCAGCTTTTTTCTTTCCCATCTTCCAGATAATCTCTGCTGCCTTCTGTGGATTCGAAGTATAGTCGCCAAGAGCCATTACATTATAGGTATGCCGGCCAATTCCCATGCCTCCGTTCATCATCCATTCCTTAAACCTTCTGGCAATATCAAGAATATCTACCTTTTGACAAGCCACAAAGGAATCTAAGATGCATAGCATCATGTCGGTATCATCAGTCCAGTCGCCTCTTTGCCAACGACGACGATGATCATCCTGCACGATTTGTGAATAGTCCTCTATCCCATTAGGATAAAAACGATCCACCTCTTGCTTGGACATAAACTCCGTACTCAGCCCCAAAGCATCTCCTACAGCTTGCCCAAAGATGGTACCAAGGAATCTTTCTTTTATAATTTCATTTTCCATTTTTTATTGTTTATACATTCAACAAATCGTAAAGTCATCCATATCTGGCAATAGTGCTGTACCGATTACACAGCTCCACTTGGTACCGATACAGCGCTATCATCACGAAATACTTCTCCTCTAACCATTCAATCTCCTAACAGTAACTCTTGCTACTATAAGGCTGAATCTCTTGCTATCTTATGAATAATACGATAATACTCCCCAAAATAACAGCCAAGACAACATTGATAATCAAGCTATAATTCTGTTTAGCCTCTATTTTATTCAATGAATTATTGAAAGAGTCTGTCGCCTCTGAAAGTTTTTGCGAAGCAGAATTGGCAGATTCAATAATGGATTTGCAATTTTTATCAAAATCTGCTACTTTCTGCTTATAATCCTTTCCAACAATTGTAACTAATTCTTTGACTTTTGCAGTCAAGTTTTCAAGTTGAGCAACGTATTCCGATGTGGAATTTTGTAATCCATCATACGAATTTATTGTATTTTCTACTTGCTTACGAGCTGAGTCTATATCTTTTAGACTTTGCTCCAACTCTTTTAGAGAGTCATTAATTCTTTGATCTATCATAATTCTGTATATTTTTTACTAATATCAATTAATCCCTTCACATGTTCTTCGAATTGGATAATCGCTTGAATCTTATCTATGTATTCTGCATCCTTCAAAGCAGCATGCTTAACAAGAAGTTGAGTAAACTCGTCAATCAAGGCAGAGTTGTCATCACTTAAATATTGTATATAAACCGCTTTATAATCATTGTATAGTTCTTCCTCTAACATCTCGTTTGTTTCCAGTCCAAGATATAGGATGCAGAATACATTGAGAAGGTTTAATACAGGATTCATTTCCGCAATGGCACGACGTATCAATCGAACAGCACCTTGAAGATGTTTTATATTATCCATTTGCGAGTCGTTGTTTACGATTTCTGCATCCACGACTCTCATATACTTTCTCACAAGTTCAAAACTTGTAATCTTATCTTCTGAATAAATATCGTGGCTTGTGTCATCTTTCAATGAGAAAGGCACATCCTGTTGTAAGTTGGAATCGTATGTAACAAATCCCTCACGAGCATATTTAGAATTGAAGTAATAATAAATGAAGTCTTTAAGTTCCTCATTTGTTTCCTTCCAATCCTTTTTTGAGCTAATAGCCATATTGCAGAACTGTTCCATGTCAAGAATTCCTCGGGCTCGCTTATCGGCAATACTCTTATAAATAAAAGAAGTAAGGTGCTTCAAGCAAGCCATGATTACTCCTTCGGTATTGGCAAACGCTTTTACCTCTGCCATCATGCTTTCTACCCTTTCAGCGGAATAATACTTGCGATAGTATAGTCTGAGATGTTCATAATATTCTGATTCATCTTGGCAGATTGTCGTAATACGGAAAGTTCGTTTTGAATAATCTTCTGTGAAATCATCAATTAGACCTATAACGCACATTCTATAAATAGCTTTCTGTATGGCATCTTTATATTTTGCAGAACCATAGTCCTTGATAAACCCAAAACCTTTAGCTGTTTTTAGTTTTTTAGCATTAGCTGTTTCAAACACGGGCATGAGTTTTGCGACAAGATATTGGTTGTACCTATCGAGTACTTGTTCGTCTTCTTCATAAGACACATAATAGGTTAATATATGACCTGTTTTATAACTTTTTATAAACCTAACAATACCTTGTGTATCGACAATATGCGGTACACTAATACCATTAAACTCCTCATTACTAATCTTTACTTGTAGATTATTCATAAGTAGTTCCATGACAAACAATTCAAACTCTTCACCAAGGAAGTTGCTATCATAGAAGAATTTATTGTTCGTGTAATCTGCAGAAAATTCTTGCCATTTACCAGTCTTTACATTTTTCACCCAAAATTTCTTCGGAGAATACATAATAGTAGCTAACGCCATTTTCTTATCACGCCCAGCACGTCCTGCCTCCTGCACAAAAGATTCTAATGAATTGGGATAATTCAAATGGAAAGTCATTCGCACATTAGGCTTGTCAATACCCATACCAAAAGCCTTTGTTGCAACCATCAAATTGGTTTTGCCTTTAAGGAACGAATCTTGACAAGTAGTATCATCACCACCTTTATATGTTGATATACTTTCTAACCCATTATTGCGAAGAGTTGCTTCAACAGTTGGAACACTAAGATTCGCTTTCGCTGATGCCCGTATACAAAATACAATACCAGCGGTATTAGTAGTTGTCTGATTATACCAATCTCTTTCTACGTTAACCTCAAGATTTGTATTATGTATTTTATTAACAACAGCAGAATCCATCAAATTTTCACGTTCGATGAATCGTTCTTTAATATATTCTACAGCACTATTATCTTGTATTTCAACTATCTTTTGAGTAGCATCATTTACTACTTCGAGAAGCTTCGCTTCCTTTATATCTCCAACTTCCCACGCATTCTTTGCATCTTTTGCATCTACCTCATAAATATAGTATTGTAGTTCAAGACGATTTGTATTTTCATACCTAACTGTTGCGTCATCTTCTAAAGAATATGCATTAGGACCTGACAACTCACGTTCTACATCTGCAAGGACGTCGAATGACGCTGTTGCAGTAAGACCAAACAGCGAGATATGGTTATCTTCTCCTTCTACTTCTTTCGGAAAAACATAATTATACAAATTTCTGCCAAGATGAAGGTATGCAAGACGGAAATCATGTCCCCATTCTGAGACACAATGAACCTCGTCTATTACACCATAAGCGAAATAAACGCCAGATTCTCGCATAGAACGTAAGACCTGACGGAAACGATAAATACTCAAACGCTCTGGAGACAAAAACATTATTTGCACTTGCGAACCGGTCAATGCTTGTTCACGGCTTCTTCCTTCCTCGTAATTCTTTGTTATGTCACTATTGATATATGATATACAGTCTATACCTATATTTAATAATCCATCATATTGGTCTTTCATCAAACCTTTCAAAGGATCCACAACTAGCGTAACTGCAGGTTGTAGAATAGCAGCAAGTTGATAAGTCAAAGACTTACCACCTCCTGTTGGGAGCAAACCAATTACACTTTTTAATTGAAGAGCTCTGTTTAGTATCGGCAATTGACCTGGTCTGAAATCTTCTTTTCTAAAAATGAGGTTTAAAAAATATCTAAGTTTAGAGCAATTCGCTTCGATTTTATGATATATTCCTTGACTATTTTTTTCAACAAATGGCTTGTAACTGATACGTTCTGTAGTGTATAGAACTCTGTCTTCGTACACTTTTTCTGAAGAACGTACAATAAAATAGCAATCATTTGAAGCCTTAAATTTAGAGAAAGCAACCTCTTTTGCATTGCAAATCTGATCAATCGACACATCAATAACAGCATCGTATTCTATTTCTGACGAAGCATCGTTCTTGGTACTTACAGATAATTTTGGCAATACCATATGATCATAGTCTTTTGTCATGGCTATGAGATTATGGTAAGCCTCTGAAAAATCCTCTAAAGAAATCTTTGCAACAGAAGTATTGTCCTCTATAATGAGAATTTTCCATTCCCGCTTGTTTGGGTCTAGTCGTTCTGAAATTATTGCTTCAATAAATGTCTTCTGAATACGTGCAATGGCGTTAAGACTCTTTGCTTTTTGAACATCGGACATATTTGATACATAACTCAGCACTTTTTTACTTGCCAAAGTTGGACATCCTCTTGAAATTAAATTGCTCATTAAAGCATAGACAGGACACAAATTCTTGTGAGCAGTCATGTCAAAAGGAGCTAATATTTCAAAAGCACTTTCTTCAAGTGACGATTTTACCATCGTGTCCGTAAAGGATGCGAAATACTGAATAGGTGCAAAATATTTATACTCATGCAGTATTTCAGATGTCTGTGAAAGACAATAACTAAAACTATTAATTAAGCAACCATATGCCTTACGAGTAGGATGGAGACCGAAATTGGTTTCTCTAAAATTAGTAAAAATATGAATATGTTTTTCTACGAAATAGTTGCGAAAAGATAATATTCGACTTTCATTAAGGTTGGCTGGACCAATACAAAGCACAATATGATTCTGACCTGAAGAGGTTATCATTTTTGAAACGCCCTTCAAGCTCACAGCTTCAATATCAAGTATGTTAGAAAATATGTGGATAGCAATTGGCTGTTCTACACTTATAGAAGTGATACTATGGCTATTGTCTCCATTGTCCGATGGGAGATACTTTGAGACTGCAACAACATCAGCATTATTATCTTCCAATGCTTTTTTTACATGTATGACAGCTCTATCTCTTGCAACATCAGAAGGCTCTTCAAGAACAACTTTTCGGAGTTTTTTGAGCATGCCATGCTGACGAAGTTTTTCGACAACAGCCATTGTTCCAATACCCTGTCCACAGCCCCAATCGTAAATTTCAATGCCGCCAGCTAAATCTGAATAAGGGAACTCATTTTCATCCAAAGCACGCATAAGCTTATGACGATGCATAGGTCCATATGCAGACATGTAAGCACAACACTGCTCTTCTGTTTTTAATACTGCCGTGCCATGTTCTAGAGTCCTTCCAAAATTGTCTCTATAATCCCAAGCCCGATTTCGAAAACTAACGGGAACAAAATTTCGTGATACAGATACTACATCATCAATTGTGAGATTTTTTAAAGAACATATTTGCCTATAATAGTCGTCAATTTCAAATTTTCTATTTATATACGTGTCCTGTCCCTTGTAAACGACATGTAGCCGATTGTTCTCCCAAATTGTTTGATGTAAGAATATAGGAGGTCTATAACAAGCTCCACATTGAATATCTATTTCAAATCCAATTTTATCAAACTGTGCACTACAGATTACTTCAAACTCATTATTTACAAATCCCCAAAAGCCATTAAACAAAACAGGACAATATGGTTCCAATGAGAAATCCCAAAATATGTTCTCCCCATCATTCGTGAAATCACCAGCATTGTCACATAGAAATGGAAGACTTTCTTTTAATACGATACTTCCATCATCGTATTCAAAATAATAGTTTGAATCCGAAGTAATATCCCCATTAATACAAGTGGGAATGTTCCATTTGGGCATTTCACATGGGTTTAATATCCGCCAAAATTTTCTAACTTTCATGTCCTATTATTTTCCTGTAATTGTTTCACTCCAAAGGTTATTTTTATGACTTTTATAATTCATTGCGGCAGCTTGTTTACTTGCATTTGCATAGCAATATTCGCAACCGTGCACACAAGTATTATATTCACCAATATCCTTACTTTTTATACAACCGCAAAATGTACGTTGACCTTTGTCCTTATTGTCTCCATGAAGTGCGTACATACCATTAGGAAGTATAATAGCCCCATCTGGTAACGGATCAGAATCTCCAAACAGGCTTTTCTGTGGCATGGGATAGAATTTAACCTTTAGATAATCCATTATTTTTTTGTCATCATAGGCTAACTTAATGATAAGTTCATCATCTACACAATGATTCTTTCTAACTCCAAACTCTGTCAGGTCTATTTTCTCTCCACATGTTGCCAGTTCATATCCCCATTTTTGATTAAGCACAGATAATCGACGAGCGAACTCTCGCATTTGATCTTCTTGCCAATCTATATAATTTATATTGGCTTTTTGAAGATTGGCTTGTACCTTGCGATAGTAAAGTATATCAGCAAAACTAAACACAAGTTTCTCTGTATATCCCAGTAGTTGGTTACCGATATTTTCAACTTTATCAAGCAACTTATCGATATTAATGTTATCTGTGAGAACCAAAGGGTCAAAGCGCCAAATCACATGACCCTTGCCAAGAGCATTGATAAGTTGTTTGAATGTTTCTATACGTTGTTTTAGAGGTGGCACATTCTTTTCTAACCCTTCTTCCTCATAATCATTCAAAGAGTATTGAATATAACATCCTATTCCACGCTGTTTAAGAACTGGTAGATATTGCAATAACGGCTTGGGATTCTTAGACCAAAACACAATAAATCGTGTGTCTTTGTAAGACACATAACTTTTCAGCCCGTTAAAAGGGTTTGTCCATGCCGAATAACCAGCCTTATCTAGACGATAAAAGAACCAGTCAGCATAGAAAGCAGGAATATCTGTGCTGCGACTTGCAGATATAAGAACTGGGACTTGCATATCTACAAGTTCACCATTCTCTCGTGGAAGTTTTTGTTTAGTCCATGTTGCCATATTGCTAAAGATTAAAATCATTAAAATCAATCTGATAATAGCAGATATAAAAACCATGTTACAATCAATACTTCAGAAGCTATTGCGTAAACAAGATATCTGAAGAATCTCCGTCAGTAGCCAAGAGAATATATTTATTTTAACGAAATCGTGGCACTGCTATGACAATAGTTTAAAGTTCTGTCCCAAAGAAAGACTTAATCTACAGATATAGAAAGGAGCCTACATTATAATGTGGGGACCACCATACCAATTGTTGATTATGAGTTTCTACTTCTTGGGGTTGACACTTACAATAGAGCCTAACGCTCTTTATATTTCTATATGTCAGAAAATGATTATTCTAAATTCAGAACAAAAGTACAAAAACAATTTGAAAATACAAAAGATATTATAAAAAAATAACGCAAACAATACGTAAAACATCTACTACGATTCTCAAAAGTGTTTTATGAAAGAGCATTTAAGTTTTAGCCTCCTTAGCCTATTATTACTATAACTTGTTCTACAATATTTACATTTAAGTATGGATTTCGATAAAACTATCTTGACAGATGATTAAGTATTAATTCAATACATCATGGGACATCCAACAAATAGTAAAATCATCAATATCTATCACTCCTTGGCGATATAATTTCTTAAGATATTCCTCAAAAGTCAATTGGCTATCAGACACTTGAAGCAATTTAACGATAACTTTATTCGTGAAATTCAATCTTAACATTTCTGCTGTTTTCAAAAGTTGTGAATTGCCAGATGCTTTTAGATATTATTCAGCAAGCTCCGCACCATATTCCTTACTTTTAGACAATTCATACATCATCATGATATAATGCGATAAGGCATCGCTGGCAGCAAAGACTACCGAAGATTTATCCAGATAAAAGTCACCACAACTGAAACCTTCCTCTTCCAGGGGATCTTTACAGCTAACCAACCTGGGAGGATTGCTAAAATCAGACAATTTCGTAAAACTATGTTCCAAGACACCTGTATCCTGACTATAATGAAAGACTACGCTATCGTCGTATGCCATCCATTTAATCGCTCCACCAACTCGTTGATTTGGGCATTTACAATACGGGCAACAGCCTCAGATAAAGTCATATCCTCACCATTGAAGGTAGTAATTCTGCGCATAGAAACACTTTGGTCCACCAGGAAGATGAATGCTGTAGGATGCTCACGATCAACACGAGCCGTATATGCATTCTTGCTCTGCAATATCTGTGGCTGGCTTGGAATTGGAATGCCAAAGTTGCCGATGTTCTTAATATACTTCAGAGGAATACTATTCTTTACCAAAATCTCTGCTTGATAGAAAGGCTGTTCATCTATATCCAGGTCAAAATGCTTGTTTGCCTTGACTGTCTGAAAATGAATTTTCTTGAAATCTTCCAGGTTTCCACCAACGTTGGCACCGCTTCTTGTAGCATTTCTATCTGAGAACTTTGTCTGTTCATCAAATATGACCTCTGTGTCTATTTCCAGAATGATAGGATTAGATATACGTTGCTCATTCATAGCTACGTACATCATTGGATGCTGTTTGGTAAAACTCACTCGCACATAATGCTCCAATCCATCTCGTTGGTCAAGTGACCAGGAAGTAGAACCAGGTCCGCCACCTCCCGGCTTAGGAATCGTAATTCCTCGTTCCTCACAATCCTTCCAAGAAAAGAGGCCACCATTCTTGATGATGTTCTCTAAGTTGTCACGATCTGTAAAATGATACAACGTTGTAATATGATGCTGCTCAAGGATATTCTTAAAATCCTCCCAATTATTTCGTTTACTCATAATTTATATTTTTGTTGTTATTCTATCAAAAAAGATCTAATTCCTGTGGCTTGTCAACCTGTAGTATTGCCTCCGTATCCGGTTTTTCTCCATAAGGATAAATACCATCTACGTATGCCTTGATCAAAAAGGCATGGGACAAGGGTTTGCTTGGGTCATCCACATCACAGTTGGTATCATAATCCAACAAGATGATGGTTTTCGTTTTACTTGCCTCCTTCAACCGTTCAATGATTGTTGGCACTTTATTCTCCAACATCCATTGGTAGGTTGGAATATATATCTGCTTTCTTGCTTCTATATATCCTAGGAGTTCCTTGCCATATACTCCCTTGCGATGTCCCAACGGCTTTCCATACTTGCGTACAGTTCGCTTGATATTCTTCATCGTGTCATTCTGGAACATCTGCACATCTATATCTGCTCCTTCAAACACTTTCAATCCCTGCCAAATAGCCTCTACGCATGTGGCTGTCACTCCATTGCTGAATGGAACTGGTATTCCACCATGCGGATAGAATGGACTTAATTTGATTAAGCTATCTTTGGCATGGCTAGTTACATCCGCAATGATGGCATCGGGATGTTTCTTTAATATGTTTTCGTATTTCTTACGCTTAGATTCTATTAATATCATAATTATTAAAATATATTTACCGTGAACTAAATATCTTATCTCCAAACCGGGAGATTAATTCTTGTTTAAGATTGTCTGGGAAATCGCAGAAACAAAATGCACCTTTACCTATGCTAGTAACACTAGAAGGGATGACTATCTCTGACAGAGAATAACAACTAGAAAATGCACTATCACCTATGCTAGTAACACTAGAAGGGATGACTATCTCTGACAGAGAATAACAACTAGAAAATGCACTATCACCTATGCTAGTAACACTAGAAGGGATGACTATCTCTGACAGAGAATCACAATCATAAAAAGCCTCATCACCTATGCTAGTAACACTAGAAGGGATGACTATCTCTGACAGAGAATCACAATCATAAAAAGCCTCATCACCTATGCTAGTAACACTAGAAGGGATGACTATCTCTGACAGAGAATCACACCATGAAAATGCACTATCACCAATGCTAGCAACACTAGAAGGGATGACTATCTCTGACAGAGAACTACAAAAAGAAAATGCACTATCACATATTATCCTTGTACCCTCTTTAACAGAATAAGCTCCACTTAATACTCCTGGAGCATCCAACAATTTTCTTCCATCCTTGCTATATTTCACTCCCCATTCATCAACAAAAGCTTCTTTTAACTCTTCTTCTGTTCGTTTTGTCGATAAATCTTCATCCATCACAAGAGTTATATTGGGCTTTTCGACAATAAACAATCTAAAAGAACATGCTGAAAGTTCCTTTCTCGCCAATGCAAGCATGAAAAGAGAGTAAAGTGTGCAGAAATCCTTATCACACATCAATTCCTGCAGGGCAGATATTACCTTGCTATTTGAAGGATTGCGATAATCATTTTCTGAGAAGAGAAGTCTGTCTGAGACGCCATAGGTATCTAACAATGTAGAATTCATGGATATAGCCTTCAATGACAAAGCGATGCTTGCCAATGAAAAATCATCTATCGTTTCATCGAAATCATCCACAGTACGCAATGGGTGACTGAAATCCTTGGTACCGATAGTTGGAGATTTACTGCCTTTCATAGAAGACACAAACATTCCATCATAATCCACCAATGTAAGAGAGCCATCTGGACGGATTATGATATTGTCTGGCTTGACGTCGCCATGGGCAAAAGATTGTGAACGGAGCCAAGCCGCCATTTTTCCAAAGCGATAACAAAGCAATGACATGGCTGATTGATTGTGATAGTTTGCCGCAATGTAAGCTTCCATCGTCTCCCCTTCTACCCAATCCATCAACAATACAGGAAATTCATCCTCCTCGCATTGACTGTCCACGAAGAGTTCCTTCTCCATATACTTTACTGAAGTAATATATGGAGAATCTAACAAATCCAGTTCGTCTGCAATCTGACGATAGGCATCAGCTCGCCCTTCCTGTTCTTCCGTAAAACACTTGAGGGCATAATATTTCCCGGTACTCTTGTCCAGCATCTTAAACACTACGGCAAAAGCACCACTACTGCGATATGGCTCTCCGTGATCATCCAGTACGGGAGTCAGGTGAGCCAATTGTTCTAGATTATCACCTGCATCTTGAATGGCCTTTACATATTCTGATATCAATGGATACTGCATAGCTTACACGATTATTAATTGACTATCTTAAGTCGCATTTTCAGACGACAAGGCAAAAGTACACATTAAAATTAAAACCGACAAAAGAAACTGCAGAAAAATGATTAATCATCGCTTATAATTTCTATTTCGATGGAAATATATGAGAGAAAATCCATTTCTATGTCGTGTACATCTGTAAATCGCCAAACTTTGAGGATAGAGGTGGAGAACACTCTCCACCTCTTTTTAATACGCAATATTTTTGCGTGTTAAATCCTCACAGTAGGTGCTAGGCAATTCCTATCACAATATCTGGTTAAGCATATAAACAATAGTCGATTTTTAGACTAGTATAAAGTCGAGATATGAAATTACACTTGTCTACTCTTCTTTCGACCTACAATCAGGACCGCAGCATCAACCAGAAAATTTTAATATTTTTTAAATTAAAGATTTTTTGCAGTGTAAAATATTTTCAGACGTTTTAGGAGGGCTGATTCCCTTAGTAGCCCTAACCGTTAACATTTGTATAAAAAGATAAATTAAGCTTTATCAAAAAAGCGGATTACAACACAGTAGAATACAAAGAAAAGATACTAATAGCCTAATATACAATTGATTATATGTTCCATATCTCAAGAACTTCAGATTTATACTTATATAGATTCTGTTAATATTTATGTATTTCCTTATTTATATTCTCGTAAATTTTATTCATTTCATCGCTTTCTCACCCTCATTTTCACAGAAAAAAAAAGTTTGTTTATTCCAATATTTTTCCATACCTTTGCAGCCGAAATCAGACCTGCGGTCGGGTATATTCATTAATTTAAACATAATAATATGACAGAAACAATTAAAGCAATGATTACAGGTAAGGCAATCCATCCTGTATCAACGGATGAGCTTAAAGCTCTTTTGGGTGACTCACATTCTACCCTGCGTTTTACAGCAGAACCTGGTGAAGCTGTTGAAGAGCTTATGAGAAGAGCATTCAGCAATGCTCTAAGTACAGAACATGTTGCTCTATCGACATGGCAATGTATAATCTACATTAGTCAAAAATGGCAGAAGCTATCAGAGGATGCAATCAATGAATTAGAAACCTATATAGATAGGTGGTGCATGGACTCTGAGAAACAGGTATCATGGGGAGTATACGAAGATACTTCTCTTCATTCTCCGGAAATACTCATAATAGCCAACAAGGCTGCCGATACGGAAGCTAGTGATGAAGTGGAAGATCTTGTTAATAGCTTAATAATAAAAGATTATGTAAAAATTGACAATGATATCCAAGAAGAGATTAAACAACAGTTGAAGGAAAATCTTCTTAAAACAAACAAGCAGATTTCCAAAGAAGAAGCTGAGGAAAAAATATGTAACACCTATGTCCCTGATGGAATAATGAATAATGGTGAATATTATATTGATGAAGTAGGGCATGTCAGAAGAGCACCTTCTGGTCATGAAAACGTCGTGTTGGATTCACTAAAGCATATGCGTATAGTATATATTACCAAGGAACTCAATGCTGGAAAAGACAAAAACGACACATATGATATAAGACAGGACTCTTTCTGTGAACCAGTCAATTACATAGATGAACATAATTTTTCAGTTAAGTTGGAAGATGTAAAAGGCTTGAACAAAATGATTGCTTACACATTTCATGGCATCATTCAAACATTAGCCCATCATGATAAGCCTTTCTTAGAATTTGAGAAAATTGGCTCTGATGATGTTCTGAAAACTATAATGAAATATACTTTTGCACGCATTAATGTTAAGTCTACAGGAGGCTCAAACCAGAGTAATGACAAGGAAGTTTTGCGTGAAGCAGAAAAGTGTTCTTCATATACAATTAAGCGAATAAGGAATCTCGACCCTAAAGTTATTGTCTGTTGTGGCAATCAAAATAACCATAACTTTATTCTGGAAGATTTCTTAAACAAATTCGGTTTCCATTTCGAATGGACTGACATATCAGGAGTATGGATAGACAAAGAGTATGGCATCATTGCTATAGATTCCTATCACTTGTCATATGTAAACTATGGATATTCAGAAAAGAAGCTATACGATGATATTGTAAAATCACTATATAAATATGTCGTAAGAAATCCTGAAATTATCGAATACGATGAATATTGTAAATAGTAAGAAACTAGCAGGTTGTCTCGTAAACGAGGCAACCTGCAGAAAGAAGCTGGGTAAGGAAACAGCAGATTCGCTTTTCAAGCTAATGAATCGTCTAAGGAATATAGTAGATGTCAGACAGCTGTTTGAACTGCCAGGAAACTTTCATAGGTTACGGCATCTTCCAATAGACAATGTCTATGCGGTGACGCTGAAGCATCCTTTCAGGTGCATCATGCGACTGGATACAACAACCTCTACAATCACGATTGAACAGGTTTGTGATTATCATGGTCGTTTCGAAAAGTTATATAGAAAATAAATATAAATAAGAATATGAGACAATTTAAAAAGAAAGAAGCATCACCAAGAAGAATGATGCTTAGAATAGGTGTAGCAACTGTAGCAACTATTGTCGGGGTGATTTCTATCGCCTTGTCCATACACTACATGAAACTTGGCATGGTAAGCCATCCTTCACCATCTGATATGGGCTTCGTTGACTATATCAGGTATATGCTGCATCAGTCCTGTAATCGCTACGAGATTTATTCAATGCTGCTTTGGGCAATTGGTGGAGCCGCTTTACTATATGCAATACTCCTGACATTTGTAAAACTAAATAATAAAGAAAGAAGATGAAAAGAAAAATGATGATTGACAAGAAAAAAGTCTTTATGGCAGTCGGTGCCTTGTCAATAGGCATGGCCGGAATTATTGCCTGTAGTACATTCAACGAATATCTGTGCGAGGTCAGACTGGCACATGAAAACGAATTCGTCGAGCGTACAGCAATATGGAACCTGTCGAAGAACATGACTGCTAAAGAGATGCTCTCCCGAATGACTACTGTCGCAAAGGGAGACTCGGTGTTGGTATGTAAGATAAGCCGTATACCCATAGGAGCGTATTCTGACTTCATGCAAGAAACAGCAAAACCAACAAGGCGAGCATGGATTAGGATAAGGGAAGCTCATATGGAAAGCCTGATTAACGGTATTGATTGGATGGAGAAAAAATCCAGGGAAATGCCATTCTCTTCCTACGTGTTGTGCTCCAAAAGCAAATATGATGAGCTAGGCAATTCACGAAAATCATTTCTCAATGAAAAAGTAGCCCGGGAAAAGGAACTCGATGAACGGTACCCACAAAAGGTATATTCGGAAGAGGCTTTCAAAAGCTGGGAAGGCAGATACAAGTCTCTGTTCTCCTCTACTCATTCTGGAGGCAAAATGATTATTTCATACAATTCTTCGTTCTTCCATGAGAAAACATTGTTATCACACAATCCAGGCATAGTGATTCCTTTTTAAGTCATAATGATTTAAAATATTACTATATGGATGAAGAGAAAAAAGACATATTGGATTTCTTCTTTGATTCCTAAGACATA
>ERZ1032078.536-NODE-536-length-14809-cov-7.417039_pt1 | contig 14809 bp, 8 predicted proteins | sample MGYA00517101_ERZ1032078 | MGnify/ENA primary metagenome ERZ1032078 (study PRJEB33719, sample SAMN04261301) | wastewater metagenome | biome: rural village; feature: human; material: feces | host: Homo sapiens | place: El Salvador | collected 2013-01-14 ... | reverse complement strand
ATAAGAAATACGAGAGTAGCCCAAAACTTATTATTCTTTATTTTTACCTCCATCTGTAATATCTCCTATATTATTTTTACTGCTAGATTTTGACGAATGTGAACTATCTTTCAAATGCGGTTTATCAATAGGAACTTTAGACTCCGAATTAGCCCCCTCCTTGGCATCAATATCCAGTTCTTCCTCTGAATGATTAATATCGCCTACTTCTACTATGATAGTTGAAGTAGGGTCTTCTTCTGGAATTTGTTTAATTTCTATTGTTGGCTCTGGCTCATTTTTGATTGGATCTAAACGATTTCTTAATTTATCTCCATCCATAACAGGATTGATTTGGGCAACCAAAGAAGCAGAATCTTCAGGTGACAGATACTCTGCATATTTCATACATAGTTCACATTCTCTCTCCCATTCATTTCTCTTCTTTTCTAGTTCTGCCTTCTTGCTTTTATTTTCTTTCTCTAGTTTTTGCACAAAGATAACCAAACTATTATAACGAGATTTTAATTCATTAATTTCTTTTTCATAGTCTTGTTGTGCAAAACACCCCATCGAGAAAGAAAACAAGGCTAAAAAGAATACTATTTTTTTCATACCTTTAGCATTTAATTACTTTCAATAAATTGTCTCAATCTTTCCTTTGCAGAAGAGTTCGTAGAAATTTCATTAAATCTCATTTGGTCTTCCAATAAGATCGTAATGTCCCCCGAACTTCTATAATGAGCCTCGATACATCTTTCCAAGTTCGCATAATAGGCTTTTTCAGATTGTTGTGAATCATTGCCCATTCGTTCGACTTTAGAACGAATCGAAGCATTCTTTGAAAAATGAGTTTTGTAATATGGCATACTCACAATCCTCTGTTTTCGTCCACTGGCAGAACTACCAGAATAAGCTCTTAATGGTCTAGAATAACTAGCTGTTACATTATTACCACCAAACGATTTCATTATTTGGTGATAAGCAGCAAACAAGCTAGAAGCAGTACCTAGGTTGCTATTAGGATCGTTCTTGTGTGAATTGAGAAAACTAATTGCATTCTCAAAATAAGAAAGTCTTCCACTAGGATAATTGCTCTGCTGAAAAAGTTTGTCAGTACCATCCTTGATGCTTTCACAAGACTTTGCAAACAAATATTTTTTCAAAGCAGCATGTTCACTCATATCCAAATTATTTTGGTTGGCATCAAGTTGCATACCAGTCTCTATTGTCTGATAGCCAGTACTAGTCCAAGCATTTTCTTTACAGAGATCATTTATCTTATTTTTCCATTTCTCACCTATTACTGATTTAACACTAGAAACAGAAACTGTTTCATCATTATTTCCCGAAATATATACGATGCCTGCGATGCCTCCTAATACGACGATGGCAAGCAATAATAACTTAATTATTTTCATGATTTTTTATTATTAATATCAATTATAAAGGCACTTAATGTTGACCAATCTTTATCTTTTACATTCTGCTTTACCCAAGGCATAATTTTACACTTATATATGGCATCATTCCATTTTTTTGCAATTGTTCTATGTCCCTTTTTCCATTTATAATTATCAAGAGAAACCGGTTCACCTGCTCGTATTTTTTCCAAAGCCTTTGTATCTTCTTCTTGTTTTATATCTTTATTTATTTCATGTTGATCAACTTTTTCATCTGGAACTTCATCAGGCGTTTTATCATATGCAGCCATTAAAGCATTATACAATTCTTCAGACTTTCTTTCTACAGCCATAATTCTTGCCAACATTTTAGAATTCTTTCTATCCAAAAGTTTCACCTCATTATAAATTTTCAATTCACTAAAGGCAACAGGAAGCTGAATAGCTACTTTTCCTTCTTTCAATTCAGAAAGACTATACGTCTTTGGTATTACCAAGATTGATTCCTGCCTGCCTTCTCCTGTCCATTTTACAATCAGGTTTACATTCAAAGAGTCATCAGGAACACCGCCCACATTAACATCATAATGGACTGTATCATTTTTAAGCAATTCTACTTTCGCTTGGCGGCCATTTATCAAAGCTGATAGCTCAAACGTAATGTGATGATTCTTATCCAGCTTATCATACAAATCTTTTTTCAAGCTATCACTTACTTCTCCTTGCGAACCACTCGTATCAGCTATATAGAAACTTATAGTCTTATCTATCAGGTCTTCAGTATCTACGTTCATAGTTTTAGTTTCTGTGTTATTACTAAAATATGTCCAAGCAGTATAGATACCTCCTAATACCAACCATAAAGCTACAAGAGGTATAACTACCTTACGAATCTCATGGTTTGATTTCGACTTACCCTTATCATTGTTCGATTTAGAAAATGAGAGAACTCCACTATTTCCAATAGGAGATTCTTTCTTTATATTTCTATAAGCATTGGTTGCAAGAGTTTCCTCATGACCTCCTACAGGAGGAACTAATGGGGTCGGTTTAGAATTTTCTGCCCGAGTATTAGATGGATGACTAACCGCAGGCAATATTTTCACAGGAATAGTGCCACAATTAGGAATTCTAGACAAATCCAAAGGTTGAGAGAAATTATAATTATCATCTCCACTTTTTAGAGTTTTTGCCTTATAGATTTCTTTGCCCACAAAAATATATGGATTGCTAGAAATCGTATAATATGTACCGTCATCATTTTGTATAACAAGAGTAACGAGTGAAAAATCTACCTCATCACTTCCTTTCATTATTTTGAAGGTAACTTGTCTTTCTTCTTTCTCAAAACGATAAGCCAAATGAATTGTATCACCATTCATATTGGCTTTGACATATGGTACACCTTGACCATCTAGAGCTTGACGATAAGTTATGTTTTTTACATTATCGGGAACATCTATTTCACCACGCTCAGGGAAAACTGTCTGTATCACAGAATCAATTGTGACATTGGACAGCCTTTGATCCGTATTGTTTACATAGACGTTATAAAGCTTTAGCTCTTCCACTGGCTCGTTAATGTTTTGTGGAGCCTTTGGTGATATAAATATACTATGATATCCTTCATAAGCTCTACGACATGGAGTGTTCAAATACGCAGCAATGTCCTTTTCTGAAGATCTTACATATCCAATATTCTTATTAAATGCCAAATTGTCTATCGTAAAATTTACACCACGCTGATTATCTTGCACAAGTCTATAGTTTGCCAAAATTTCAGTATAGTAATCTTGCATCAAGACTATCGGATTCTGATTCAACATACCATTATGCAAATTCTTTTCATAGAACTTGTCGTTAATAGCATTCAATAATTGATAAACTGCCTTTTCATTCTGAGGATTTACTATAGACTCTACCCTATTATTACGAGGTATAATAAGCGTAACAACCAATATGCCAGGACGATGAAAAGCATCCAATATTCTAGTAATCAAACTTAAAGTGATTACTTCTGGAGCAAAAGAAATGGCATAAACATTGTCACTTGCTTCCATAAAGGACACAAAATTGCAATAGTCAAAGTCAATCTTTGCATCTTTTAAAAAACTATTAGCTCCAGAAGTAACAAAAAAACGAGAAAATCCTGTAAGATTTCCAGATATAATTAACTCTAAATTGTTCATGAACCTAAACTGTTAACTATTAAACCAATGAGCTAAGGAGTCGAAAAAGCCTCCATTTTTTCGCTCGGTCACTGTATTTTTTTGAATAACACGAAGTATTTTCAAAGAGTCTGTTTCGTCAAAGGTATACACTTCTCCTGGCATAAATTTGCCTGCACAAAAAGGATACAACCCTACATGAAATCCTGTTTGTTTATTGATATCATACTTTTCACAAATAGTCTTAATATCAGCCAATACAGCTTGGTATCCCTGTGAATTCAAAAGTTCTTCTATCACATTTTGATCTACATATTCGCCTAACGTATCACTCTTAGTAAGAATGACATGTATAGCTATCACTTTTTTCATCAAGGTAGGATTACGAGAAAGAAGAGCCGAAACACAATTGAGTACATCGCTCTGCATAACCCATTGCTGACTTCCCAATCCCATCTCTATGTTTTTCTCATTCGTTGGATCTATGACGAAAAACAAGACCTTGTTGTTATCATTGGATAATAAACTTGCCGCACCAGGTCCCAAGTCATCGAAACTTTCCTGATTATCCATTGCTGCAAATTCGGCTGTTTTTTCACCAGACATTTCTATGAATGCAATCTTATGGATATTTCCGTCCTCATCATTGATTTGACCGTCGATTACTTGAATATACTGTTGGTCTGTTCGAGGTGGCAACATACTCTTTCTTGCATAGTTACGCAATTCCATAGCATAATTACCACCACCACCAGGTCCTTTGGGGTCAAATCTAAACCCAAGTTGTCCTGTCAAACTCATCAGTCCTGACAACACGCACGTCTTACCAGAACCAGAAACACCAAAGAAGTAAATATCGGTATTACCATCCTCACTATATGGATTCTCTAGTTTGGAAACAGGAAGCTGTCGTTGTTCATCTAGAAGTCTAGGATATTTCTTGATATGGCTATAACCTCTATCTGTCAAGACATCACTGTTATCCACCAAATCCTCCATAGTAAGAGCATTAGAACTGATGTAAGCATACATTATGTCTCGACTATACTTGAAAGGGAAACGTTTCATATCCGTCAAGAGATTTCCTTTCATATCCTGGACCTTCTGCTCCGCTTCTTCTCTGTATTCAGAATAAGGATGCACCTTGATGTAGTTCACATAATCCAATATGGTATTTCTATCCTTGGCATCAATCCAATCTCGACGAGCTAGTTCTTCATCTTCCCAACGCTGATTAAGTTTAGCAGCCTCAGCTAGAAACTTTTGAGCAGTGGCAGAAAAATTATTAGCATATTTCTGAACAAATTCATTCAGTTTACTTTTTCTCTCATTGGAATCCTTTACGGCAAGAAGAGCATCCCAATCCTCTTGGATTGTTCCATTTTCCCATTTTTCCAACAAGTCGTTAGCCTCTGCAACATGCGCATTAGAATAGATTCCTAACTTGCATTTTTGTATATACCCATTCAGCATTACAGTGTTATGAGAGTCTTTAGCAGTTTGCCACTCCAAGAATTCCACCGCATCCTTAGCTTGCTGAAGGTGTACATCTGAATAAATTTTATCAGTACACTTCTTGATAAAGTTATTCAGTACATGAATATCATTAGAGTTCTTTGCTTGCTGCCAATCATCTTCTTCAGCAGCTATTGCTAGTTCACGCAATTTTTCATTAGCTTGGGAAAGGTGAGCAGTAGTAAACACCCCTTGCTTACATTTTTCTATGAATGAAGTTAAAGCATCAACTGAATTCTGAGACTTTGCCCAAATAATATCTTCTGCCTGAGCATTATATTGCTTTTCCAGTAAATCTATTTTTGCAAATTTTACTGCTCGTAAGCCTTCCACCGTAACTCCCGACTCTGGATCAAGGCACAACTCTAACAATTGATCCAAAGGAACCGAATTACATCTTAAATATATATTATTGATTTGTTGTTCTGTTAATCTTGGCATAATATGTTATAATTTTATGTTTACGTTTTATTTAAATAGAAAAGCCACCATCTTCCATAATCACCGATGAATCTCCCTGCTTAAATGCTATGACGGTTCGCTTCTCACCCAAGAAATATTTAATGAGTCCTAAACCACCCAATACAAGGATACCCAAAATACCATACAAAGAAAAACTCCCCTTATCTGTAAAATGTTCTACTACACTTTCACTAGACATATAATCAGAGGCTTTAAATGACGGAATTTCCGCACCATCTATATCACCCTTATACCTGTCGTAAAAATCTTGTAATCCTGTTGCATACTTCTCCTTAGCAGTACCTAATTCTTCTGCATATTGTGGGACTAAAAGAATGTTCCAATTTTTGAAATTATTAAGTACACTATTCTCCAAGGCTGTTTTCTCACTCAACAATTGACTATAGTCATTCCCTCTAAAATGGTTCAAAAAACTCTCACTCGCCTGATCTATTGCCTGTGCATTTACATGACTGGCACTAATGCCCAAAATACCAGCAGCTTTCTGTCTTCCTTGAACATCTCTAGACATGGCTTGCAGTGCTGTCTTATAAGAGAAACTGCGAGTTTGGCATTTCTTGTCATAATCACCAAACATCTTATTGATGTCATCCATATTAGCTTGTACCTCCTTCACTATATTAGTCTTGTTAAACTGAATATCATAAAACTTAGAAGAATACAAATAGCAAGGAATCAATGCTAGCACATACAAGAAAAGCATAGCATATTCTACTTTCGTCCACATTGCTTGGTTGCGATTCTGCGCTTTAGCAAAAGCTGCCAAAAAAACAAATACAACCATCAACGTAACCAATACGACAGAGACAACCACACTTTGGATTCTATCTCCCAATGTGCTGAAATTCATGCCGAAGAAAACTGTTACTCCCAATAATAAAAGAGCGATAAATGAAATAATATCGCCTTTAGAAAGATTATCAGACTTTGATTTTTCCATAATAGTTTACCTATTTTTATTATTTATCTAACAAAAAACACTCCAATTAAATTAACTTACGGTAATGTCCAAGAAGTTGTCCTAACTGCTTGTTGGCCTCCACATCATAATTAGGGACATCATAAGATGCAATAAAGGAAATCAGCAACAACTCTATCCATTTATTATATTTGATATAAGATGGAAGAGCGGACAACATCGTATTTTCTTCCGTAGGTCTTATATCGTCAAACAAATCAGACAACTCTTCGTTTGACATAGGCACGTTATCAGCCAAGCCATAATTAAAACCAATATGAAGATTCTGTTTTTCATTGATAAGTTTTAAATCCTCTATCTTCTCTGGAGAATAATAAGCATAACCAAAGGTTACTACAAACTCATTGATGATTTCCGCTGTCGTATCAGCAATCATATCCAAGATTTGATGAGGAACAGAGATAGCATCTACAAAAGGACTAATTCGCTTGGCAATTACATTAACCAACTGAATTGTTCCAGCAACAGCTCCCATATTCTCCACAAGGTCAAGTACAGTCAAAGTATTGACACCCTCACTCTCGTAAAACTTCAAATTCTTTTGTGACTTTATATCATCAAGCCATTTAGCGACAATACCTTCAGCCAATTGTTCAGAATTACTTTTTTGTTTGAAGTTACATTCAAATAACTTATCCAAAGAGATACCTTTTATATTCTCAAAGAAGTCACGGCATCCCTCTACTGAAGGGAAATGATACTCTTGACGCAAGATTTCCAAATTATCTTCAAAAGAATTATCAGCAGACAATCTACCATGACAACGAGAAAGAATAAGGTCATACTCCTTCATGTCACGTTCCACAGACAATTTAGAATTGTTCAGTTGGTTATAATAGAAGTCAAACACATAGTTCTCACTAATTTGCAAGTTTTGTATCATTCGACCAAAGAAATAATTATCCTTGCCACAAACAACATCAAATTCTGCCACGATAGCTCCACCTCTCATGATTGCTTTTTGCAAGATGTTGTCGTCACTCTCATCATGATAGTATTCAAGCATCAACTGCAAAGCCTGAGTATGCAAGTTCTTCACCTCCATTTGGGCTCTATAAAGCCGACTTTCCTTAGCATTTACAGCCACGATTCCTAAATTCTCGATAATACGTGTAGCACCATCGTTATTTTGGGTTGCAGCAGCATTCCAAGCAAGCTCAGGATCTTCAAAAAATACCCCGACATGAGCATTGGCGATGAAACTTCGCTTTAATTCCTCATGAAAAGGTGCATCTATCTCAGAAACCTCACACCCGTTTGTATCAAATCCCTCAAACAAGCGATTTCCATTGATGCCAGAATACTTATAATCTCTTAACAGATATGCATTCTTAAAACCACCATGCTCTGTCCACTTACTAAACCAATTTCTACTAGCAGCCTCCAGAATTTGGTCATACAGCACCACCTTATAACGGTCATCCCATCGTTTATCCATCTGACTATCTCCCCCAGATTGAACAGCATGACTCATATCTACATTGAACTTAGTAGCAATAAGGAACAATGGGGAAATTATGCTTTTATCGATATAAGCTGTTCTTTCCTTTATGGTTGCACCCACATTCAGTTTCAACCATTGCTCTACCAACCCTGGCATTACCGTAGGACCATTCTGCATATAGTCATGACAAAGCATAAGAACATTAATCAGACGCTCATCGCTATACTTATTAAACAAATAGCGCACCTTGCCACGAAGCATCATCTTTTTGCTCAATTCTACCTTTACTTGACTTTCATCGATTTCCAAAGCAGCACGAGCACCAGGGAAATCTAGAATATCCACAGTGTTCAGAAAATCCTTACTTACTTTTTTGTTCCACCCCTTTGACAACAATCTACGCTTGGTTTCCTCATCGCGAATTCCTTCCAAATGATATTCCAATTCTTCTTGAATCGTTTCTTCAGGAATTTGGAAGATGACCTCTGCACACATAGCAGACAATATACTTTTTGAGAAACCCGTAATTACTTCTTTACGTTCAGTAAGCAAGTCCGTGCCAAAGTTTGGATCGGTCACTCCTATGGTTGGAGTGTTGTTTTCCAAGGTTTGCAAACACATAGAACTCATCAACGTAGTTGTCTTGTTGATAAGAGCCTTAATTGGAACATAGACTTTCTTCGCAAAATGCAATGTTTCGTAACCTTGAAGCAATCTTACGAACAAATTGGTAATGTCAGGATTATCATACCACAACTTGGACATGACATGAGGCCATTCAGCAGGTTGAACACTTTTTATAATACGAGTCAATACATCAAAAAAACAAGAGTCCAAGAGTTCTTTCGCCTTTATTTCTCCCACATGCAATCTGATATATTCTCTAACATTGGCTATATCATCTTCATCCAAGACCTCCTGTACTACGACATTACCCTTATAACGTCGCTCTTGGGAACGAATAAAGTCATCAATATCTTCCTTGTTAATTACAGAATGAGCCACCACATCATTATATGCTGTATCACACAAGATATTTAGCATATCGGCTATGCTCAAAACCTTTACTAAAACGGGGAAACTATCATCTATAATTTGGTAAGAAGCAGTAAATCGTGTAGCGACACCAGTAGCTTCAACATCTCTGCTGATAGGATTAAATTCCTCTACAAAATTATATTGTTTGCCTGTCTTTGGGTCAACAACCATAAACTGCTGACCTTTTCGAGCTAACAAAGAACTGATAACGTAACTTTTGCCCTTTTGACTTTCGCCAAAAGCAGCAATCGCAGGATTACTCTCCAAGGAATTACGCAATCTTTTTAGTTGGCGGCGTAAGTTTACAATTTTCTTGTAGGTTTCTTCACGCCGACTTTCCTGAAGGTTCTTATCGCTCCATTTTGCGAAACTATTTAAAGAATCAATCTGTTCAGTAATATTCTGAACCATTTCTTGATTTTTACTTTCTATAATGTTGTTCATCATTTACATCATTAACCATTAATACTCAAGACAAACTCACCTTTGTCAAGCCAATAGGCACCGTCACTAGCCAAACTTTGAACACCAAATCTCAATTTTTGCATAGAAACAGGTTTACCTGTAGCATCTATAGCAGAAACTATCTTTAAAACTTCTTTATCTTGCGAATAGTTTCTGACAACAGAAACTCTCAAAGGCAAAGAAATCGTACTTAATTCTACATCATCTGCTAAATCCAAAGAAAAAATTGGACGAGCTTGATAGAATTGCGACACCAATTGTTTGCATCCTATGAACAAAGGGAAACCATGTACCTCGAAAGTTGCGGAGTTTTGATCTGGAGAAAGTATTGCCTCGGCAACCTTTTGGTTAACCACGTTGTACAAGCCCATATAATTGGCAGTAGAAACCATATCCTTCTTCAAATGACTCATATCCATGTGAAAACCATTGATTCCACCATTTGAAGACATATAGCCAATCATCGCTCCTACTGCTACCAATGATTTTTGGTCTTTGAAATAACCCAATCCATCTGCAAAAGGATACCATTCACCTACTCGATAATCATTCAAGCGAATAAGGCGATTTGGCGATGTTGGATAATATTTCAAGAATAGATCTGTGATAGGCTTCAGAGACATTGGCTTTCCTGCCAACAAAACTATATCACAATTATAGGTGTTCAATACGATGGCAAGTTGCTTCATCAGTGGTTCTATTTTTGATACGACAATCTGAGAGATTCGTTCAACATCAAAGTTCCAAACTATCTTTTTAAAGTCAAACTCTACATATACTTTTCCGTTAGATTCCAAACTGAAATGCTTTGTAAAATGTTGCAAAATAAAATCTGCAGGTTGCAATTCATCGAAGAAATCCTCATACTTCAACAAGGTCGATTTGCGACCCAATCGCAACATATCCAGCAGTTTCAATCCCATCGGAACAGAAATCTGAACGTTAAAGTCTTGACGGATCAAACGATCTTTGTAATCCATCAGAGCCTTGTCTTTTCCAAAGAAATTGTGGATTCTTTCAGAGGTTTCACGAGAAGCATATAAGTACTTGAGTTCTTGCTTCTCTGCTTCAGTTACATTCGCAAAAGAAACTTTTCCTTTTAGATTTAACGCTTCCAAAAAATCGGCATCAGATAACGTCATATAGGTAGAACAAACGGCATTGAAAATAGGTCCCTCATACAACGCTTTGATTTCTTTGCTTTGACCTTCTATGATGACAGAACGAACTAATTCCTCAAGAATATCATCTCCTGCATAATAGAAACTATCCCAGAAAAGAGGCTGTGGGGTCAGTTTACTCACACCTTTCTGGTCATACTTATAAGCACATATCATTAAGTCGGTAGTGCCAGCACCAATATCCACAGAACCTATAGTTAAAGAATTCTTATCATATCCATCTTCTAAAAACTCCTTACGAACATGTCCATAAAGATTGAAGAAGTCTTCACTATGATTTAAGTATCTTTGTGCTACCTCCGCATATAAATACACCAGTTGGCAACAAGTAGCCTCGTCATATCCCCATTCGGTTCTTGTACGTTGACCATTTACGCTATTTGGATTTACCATCAAGTCTTTTACCGAAGGAATTATCTTGACCTTATCTTGCCATTCTTCTACTTTATATGGTTGATAATAAAGATTTGGATCTTTGCTTCTCAGCAAGGCGACATAAGCATCTTCCGCACATTGGCGCAATATCACTTGTTCTTCTTTCGGCATTGCAGTTGGACAAGTAATGATTATGCTTCGAATAGAACGAGGGACATTGATTTCACCTCTCTTTTGACGATATGCAAAACCATTGATTTGACAATTGGCATGCTGAAAAATTTCGATTAACACCAAAGTCATCAAAGAACGACGAGAAAAAGAACTAAAGCTTCCACCGTCATTTGTCTTTCGCAAAGAACCATCACTATCAAATTGCTCTGACAGTCCTTTAATGTTTACATAATGATTGAAGACGGTTTGCTCATCATCTTCCGTCATTAAGAAATCCCATTGACCAGCATATTTTCTACCATCCCATAAATAACGCTTCGGACTAGAATAATTGGTTGTCCGCTGTGAAACTCCGTTTTCAGGTCTTGACTTGTAAATAAGTTTTATAGCCTCTTCACCTATGCGCACAAAACTTTGCCAAGAGAACTGATCTGGCAAATCTATTTCACCAAAATTGCAATGATGAAAGGCAAGACGCATATCAAACGGCTTTTTATAAACTTTCCAAGGTTCTGTCAAATCTTGCAATTCAAGCATATCAACCTTTGTAAAATCTCCATCTTCAAACAAAACACCACATGTTCGAGAATTACCAATATCCAAAACCAAATCAACAGGTTTCTTCTCTTCTGCATCCGTATATAAAGTTACATCAGGTGTCATGCCTAATTTCTGCAAATAAGAAATAATGGTTATGTAATAAGCTATATAGCGGAAATGTGTAGATATGCCATCTGGTGATTCTAATTCAGTATTTTCTTTCGAACCATGAATAAGCTCTGCCAAATAATCATCCACCCATTCGCAATTATACGGTTTAGGGGAGAAATAATTAAACAGCAATGACATATCTTCGCTTACTACATAATGCTTGTCTTGTTCACCATCGTAGAAAAACGGTTGAACACTAGACATTACATTTCGAGCACTTGTTGTATCAAATGCCCAAACAAGATGATAACGTCTCACATTTTTTATTCTAGAGACAGGAACTATTTTCATTCTACACCATCCTGTAGGACCGAACAATTCATGTCCCATTTTATCTTTTTCAAATAAAGGAATAGGCAACCATTTATTTTCTATTGTATCTAATGGGCAATTTCCTTTAGACAAATGTTCATTGATGGAACCTGCAAAGCAATAGTCTGAATAACATTCCTTATCAGAGAACACATCCAATGTGGAAAAATCAATTTTAGACTCATCCACTAAAACTTCTTCACCTTTAGGATTTGTATATATATAAGGTATAGGAGTATGTTTTCTCAATTCATCTAGTCGCACGATTTGACCACCAGAAAAATTGACAGCTAACTCCAATGTCCAATTGTCGTCCATTACATTATAGCTTTCATGGAATACCAATGGCATCAAATAACCATTTTCGTCTTTCATCGACAAAGGATTTAAGAAATTGCCCTCCTTGTCAATAAAACTATCTTCTGCCTTTATTTCAAAATCTTCCGTTTGAAAATGAATGCCAGTATTTGCAATTAATGAAATATTCATACGTGTTTTTATTATTTTACATTTTTTCCAAAAACGCACTTGGTACATATGCAGTACACACTGTTACCAAGCCATCAACTATCACTGCGACTCTCTGCTGTCCATGCCATCTTGCAACTTTTCCTGTCACTCCTTTAAATGTACCATCAATAACCTTTACCAGCTGTCCTTTCTCAAACTTTGGTACTTTGACTAAAGATACGAAGGTATTGTCTGCATCAGCAGCACAGATGATTTTCAGACTTTCCATCTGAGTGTCTGGAACTATCAATGGAGTCTTTATAATCTTGTTCCCTTCGTGGTAGTGACGATAATAAAAACGGAGGAATGGGAGGTTTACGTTGTCATAAACATATTCTTTGAGTTGCTCTTCTGTTCCATAGGCAAAGAAAATGTTGGGTAAACGTGATTCGGTAACATTTTTACGCTTACCTTTTATAAGTTTTACTACATTAGTGGTAGGATAGAAAGCCGTGACACCTTTGGCGGTCAAATAGTCGTATGCCTTTTTCTCTCTACCATAAGTGGTACGTAAGGCATACCAATGAGGAATATCTGCCTCTCGTTGTGCTTTAGACTTAGTTGCCAAAAGTGCATTTTTGGTGGACACCCCTGTTTGTGAACTCTCTGCGGAAATGGTGCTTTGAGCTTCGGGGAGGACGTTGGAGGTAAGTCCAGCGCAAGGAGGGTATTCACCACCTCCTAGGGTGTGTCCATCGTTAGATGTCCATTCATCGACTTTCATATCGGTGCTAACTTATTTCTAGACAGAAAAACCGTTAAATTGCGACACAAAAAAAAGCGTGGAATCGTCCTGTTGCCTATTCCACACATCGAGGCTCTTGCACTGCCTATTATAGTCGAACAGACAACGTCAGAGCCCACGCCGATATGAAAATCACAGCCGTAAAGAGACCTGTATAATACATCTGATTGCACCCAAAAGGGTACAATCCATACCTACAAGTCTCCACGGGATTGATATAATCACACCCGGGACATCTACCGTTGGCTAAGTTCCAGACTATAATACCGAGGGTTGCAAGATTTCGATGTGTCAAGAACAAAGCGTCGATAAACGCCTTCTATGTCTGGACTGCTATTCCCACCCATTGCCCGCTTGGTATAGATTAGCCTGAGACTTCACTACACTCAGCACGGCGTAGGCTGCCGACTTGGTTGTCATGCAAGAACTCGTCTAACAGCGACAACTCCAATCTGGCTATGCAATCCGAATGCAAAGATATAGAAATAAATTGAAATAACAATAAGAAAAACAAAAAAATGCCAATATCTTGATGTGGTTTTAAAATATTTTAAGCAAAAAACGCTTACTGAAATCAGAAAATTCAGGTTTTATGGGGGACACACCTATTCATTATATAAAGGTAACTATTGTTGAGAGGGCTTCAGATGGTAACAAAGCCAAAAGAGAAAAAAAATAAATTCTCTGACGTGGTGACATTTCAGACAAATTATACATAAACAGACAAAGAAGAAACAATAATAACAATTAGAAGTTGCGCCCGACACGAATCAGGGTATATGACAATGAAAAATCACCAACGGAGAGGTTTGGCAGCAATCATATTGCAAATACTGCGGACACAAAAAGAGCTGTCACAAATAGTAACTTTTACTATGCGATATCCAGATTAACAGAAAAGGATGGGATTTTAATCTATCACTCTATATAATAACTCTGTTATAAACTATCTGTGTGTATCTGTGTAATCACAGATGACGCAGGTCTATATGCCACCTGTTCATCGTGGCATATAGACCCTTTATTATATGGTGATATTTGTAATCTACATTTCCGTTATTATTTTTTTATAAATTGCTCAGTTTCTTAATGATTTCCAAAGGTAGCTGGGTAGCTTTGGCAACCTCTTCGGCAGAAAGTCCCATTGCTAGCAAACGTTGTGCTGTTTCTGTGTTGGCCTCATGTTTGCCTTCAGCCTTACCCTTTTCCAAGCCTTGCTTCATGCCCATTTCCAAGCCTTCAGCAATTCCTTTCTCCATGCCTTTCTCCATGCCTTTCTCCATTCCTTTCTGATATCTGTCATCCAGAAGGGTTCTTTCAACACTTA
>ERZ1032078.534-NODE-534-length-14838-cov-5.205439_pt1 | contig 14838 bp, 10 predicted proteins | sample MGYA00517101_ERZ1032078 | MGnify/ENA primary metagenome ERZ1032078 (study PRJEB33719, sample SAMN04261301) | wastewater metagenome | biome: rural village; feature: human; material: feces | host: Homo sapiens | place: El Salvador | collected 2013-01-14 ... | reverse complement strand
ATTGAAGATACCGTTTATAAGTGATATAATATTTTTGATAAAAATATTAAGGAGCAAATATGTATAAATTCGACAATCGTTTTTATGCCGACGTCCGCATCGAGGACAGGTTTTCAACCGGCATTATGTATCGGAACGGAATACTCGAATCATCGAAAACACGCAACGAAAAACGCGCGTTTATCAGGGTTTTCGACGGCAATATCTGGTACTATGCTTCGACAAGCGAGGTTAAAAACGTTCAGACGGAACTCAACAACCTTTACAAACAGGCAACCCCTTCAAAAAACATTCTCGACAACCCGATAGTAAAGAAATTTCAGGTGAACAAAGACGTTTTAATGAAGTTTGAAAATAACTCTGTCCGAAACGTTTCTCTTAACGAAAAACAGGCTTTGGTAAATCGTATGCTCCCTCTCCTTCACGACTCGGGCGCGGCGATGTCGGTTGCGCTTTACAGCGACAGCAACAGCGTTTACGAGTTTTATTCATCAAAAGGCGCGGATATTAAATACGATTATCAGCTTGCCGGCGTCGTTGCGGTTGTCGCGTTTGCGACCGAAAACGATTTTGTGCAAAATATGTTTTACAACACAAGTCCGTTTTTCAACGAAATCAACGACGTGGAAGACGGATTAAAAGACGTAATCAAGGAGTCGCAGGAATTCGTCAAAAACGCAAAACCTTGCGAAAAAGGCAAATTCCCCGTCGTATTATCTCCCCTTGCGGCAGGCATTTTCGCACACGAATCTTTCGGCCATAAATCGGAATCCGACTTCATGCTTGGCGACGAAACCATGGCAAAGGAATGGAAGCTCGGCAAAAAAGTCGGCTCCGATTTGCTGTCGATTGTCGACTGCGGCGCGGATTTCGGCAGCGGATACGTCCCTTACGACGACGAAGGCACAAAATGTGAAAAGACTTATCTCATTAAAAACGGTATCCTTACGGGAAGGCTTCATTCCGCAACGACTGCCGCCACGCTTAACGAAGAACTTACGGGCAACGCCCGCGCAATGGATTGCAAGTTCGAGCCTATCGTAAGAATGACGAATACCTATATCGAAGGCGGCAACGACACCTTTGAAGAACTTGTCGCCGGCATTAAAAAAGGTTATTTCATCAAAGGCGTAAACCACGGCTCGGGCATGAGCACGTTTACAATCGCCCCGTCGATCGCTTATGAAATCGTCGACGGCAAAATCGGCGCGCCCGTTAAAATTTCCGTCATCACGGGCAACGTTTTTGAAACGCTCGGACTCATCGACGGTGTGACGAAAGACGTTGAAATCAACAACAGCGTTACCGGCGGTTGCGGGAAAATGGAACAATTCCCCCTGCACGTCGCACACGGCGGCCCGTACGTCAGAGTCAAAGAAATGAACGTGCAATAAGGAGAACGATATGAATAAAGAATATATTTATAAAAAATCTTCCTCGCTTTCGGTCAACGTTGCCGCAAGCAAAGTCGAATCGTTAAGAAAGGTCGTCGAAACAACCTCGACCGTCCGTGTTTACGACAACGGGCTTATCGGCGTTGCCGGACAAATCGGCGACTGCGACATGAAAAAACTCGAAACGGAAGCAATAAAAAATCTTGAAAACAAGATTCCTTATCCCTGTGTCCCCTCGCCCGTTATCGTAAGAAGCGAAAACACGATAAAAAATATCGTCGACACCGATAATTTCATCGACGTTTCGAAACGCCTTCTTGCAAGGCTTGAAAAAGAAACGCCCGACTTTTTGTTCAACAACAAGATTCAATATTACGAGGACGAAGTAAATTATATCAACGACAGCGGCAGCAATCTTTCGTACAAAGGCAACGAGTTTGTAATCGCCATGTCGATAAAGCATAAGTCCACGGCAAACCTTATGGACCTGACCTACGTCAGCGAAACGAACGAGTACGACGAAGACAAAGCGGTGCAGGACGTAAAAAAACTTTACGACGCGTTCAACACGTCCGCGTCAATCGAAAACGGCAAATATAAAGTCATCGCGTCACCCGCGGTATTTGTAGAAACCGCGCTCGGAAACTTCATGGCGCATATGTACGCATCGGGCGCAACAGTGTTCAAAGACGGACTTAATAAAAAGATTTTGAACGATAAACTTTCGATTTATGCCGATTACACCGATGACGCAATAAATATTCCTTTCTTTGACGACGAGGGCGACGTTGCCGAAAACGGCAAATCTTATCTTATCGAAGACGGGGTGTTGAAAGCACTTTTCGCAAACAAAAACGCGGCTGCGCTTTACAACGTACCGCGCGTCGTTTCATCGTCCGCTTCATACGACGGAGTGCCTTCCACGGGTTTCGGCAGTCTCAGGTTTGAAGAAACCGCAACCGACGTAAAAGAACTTATCGGGGACGACGCGGCGGTGTTCGTCATGATGGTCGGCGGCGGCGACACGACGTCAAGCGGCGATTACGCCTGCCCCGTGCATCTCGCTTTCCTTGTAAAAAACGGCGAAATCGTCGGCAAACTTCCCCCGCTCAGCGTGACTGGCAATATCAAGGATTACCTGAACGGCGGGTACGTCGGAACGGCAGAAAAAGGTTTTCTCAACAGGCGCGGTCAGTTGTCTGTCTGCGAAATGGACGTAACGAATATTTAAGATTTTTGCATCAAAAAAGCGTATGCACGCGCATACGCTTTTTTTGTCGCAAGATTTTATAAACTTGCGCGTAAGATTGCCTTTATGTCGTCTTTCGTAAGGACCTTGTACCCGCCTTTCATCACGAGCGTACTGTCCGCGACGGCGTCGATATCTTCTTCCGTCACGCCAAGCTCCGAAATGTTGGTCACAAGTCCGATTTTCTTCATCCATTTTTCCATTACGCTCAGTCCTTCTTCGCCGACTTCCTCGGTTGACTTCCCTTCGGGATTGACTCCCCATACATTGACGGCGTGACGAGCAAATCTTTCGGCCCCGTACGGCAAAATATAACGGTAATACGGCAACGACACCGCGGAAAGCGTCATACCGTGCGTTGCGTCCGTGTGCGCGCCGACGGCTTGTCCGAGCATATGGACTTCCCAGTCAGTAGTCTTGCCCTTCTCGACGAAGGTATTGAGCGCCCAGGTTGCCAACCACATAATGTTACTGCGCGCCTCGTAGTCTTTCGGATTTTCTACGGCGATATTCGCGCTGTGTATAAGCGAGCGAAGCATGCCTTCCATAATATAGTCGTTTGAGCAATCGTCCGTGCCCGAAAAGTACTGCTCAAAAATGTGCGACATAATATCGAAAATCCCCGCCACCATCTGGTATTTCGGAACTGTGAACGTGAATTCGGGATTGAGCACCGAGAATTTCGGGAATACTTCGTCGGAAAATACGTGCCCTATTTTGAGCTTTTGCGCCGTGTTCGTGATGACCGCACCGCCGTTCATCTCGCTGCCCGTGCCAACCATTGTCAGAACACAGCCAACGGGGACTATCTCACAATTCGGAGCCTCGGAACGGACGTAGTACTTCTCCCACGGATCGTCGTCAAGGTGTACCGACGCCGACAACGCTTTTGCATAGTCGCACACCGAACCGCCGCCGACCGCAAGAATGAAATCCGCCTTGCACGCACGCGCCCTCTCGATGCCCTCGTGGAGCTTGTCGGTTGTGGGGTTTGGCATAACTCCGGCATCCTCGAATACGTTTTTGCCGTTTTTTACGCAAATTTCCAAAACTTTGTCGTATATGCCGTTTTTCTTTATCGAGCCGCCGCCGTACACAAACAGTACGTTTTTTCCGAACTTTGGCAGTTCCTTGTTCAGACCGTCAAGCGCGTCCTTGCCAAAATATAACCTCGTAGGGTTGCAATAGGTGAAATTTCCTAACATTTTCATCCCTCCTTTGTTTTAAAATCTCCGCCAGCCATAAATCAAACTTTGGCTTGACTAATTATCTATATTTTACCACTAATATCCTATATTGAAAATAAAATCACTACTGTTTTTTCCGCCGATATAAGCGCATTGAAAAACCCGACCGTTCGTCGGGTTCTCATCGTTTTATTAAATCGTTTCATAGATTATCAGGCATATTATCGCGCCGATCATAAACACGCCGCCGATAATCGCCGTTATCGATACGTTTTTCTTTTTCTTCTCGTCGGAATGTATCCTTTCTTTATATTCCTGAAAACTTTCCTTTTCTTTCCAGTCATAGCGGTGCGTCGAAAAGTGCAGCCTGAAAAACGACGTGAACGAGAATTTCAAGCCGTCGAACGCGCCTTTATCGGACGCCCAGTAAAGCGCGGCGAAACCAAGCAATACTACGCCGGCAACGAAAAACCCGTCGCACAAAAACCTTGCGACTTCGACGCCAGAAAGTTTTCCGCCATAAACTCCGTTCACTCCCGTTATGACAAAAAACAGCGTCAACCCTATTATCAGGGATACAATCGTTTCTGTTACGTGCCTTTTAGTCAACCGTCTTTTCCTCTTGCGCGGCGTTTTCTACGTCCAGACCGAGTTGTTTTTTGTATTCCGCCTCTTCTTGGTCGTTGCAGGACACGAAATGCCCTTTTGAAACTTCGCGAAGAGTAGGTTTGTCCACCGAATAATCGTGATCGGCAAGCGGATTATACACGATACGCACTCTTTGTTTCTCGTACACGGGATCGGGCAAAGGAATTGCCGACAAAAGCGAACGGGTGTAAGGATGCAAAGGATGCTTGAAAAGTTCGTCGGAATCGGCAAGTTCGACCATATTACCGAAGTACATAACTGCGATTCTGTCCGAGAAATACTTGACGACCGACAAGTCGTGCGCGATAAACAATATCGTAAGCCCCAACTCTTTTCTTAAATCGTTGAGAAGATTAATAACCTGCGCCTGAATGGACACGTCGAGCGCCGAGATGGGTTCGTCCGCGATAATAAGTTCGGGGCGCATAATGATTGCCCTTGCAACGCCGATACGCTGACGCTGACCGCCCGAAAACTCGTGCGGATAACGTCCTGCGTGTTCTTTGACAAGCCCGACTTTTTCAAGCACTTCGTAAACTTTTTCGTTGATTTCTTCCTTGTTTCTGATGCCCCTGATTTTAAGTCCTTCCGCAATGATTTCGCGGACGGTCATACGGGGATCGAGCGAGGCAATGGGATCCTGGAAAACCATCTGGATTTTCGTGACGATTCTTTCCTTTCTTGCAAGCCTGCGCTTTCCAAGATATTCCAAAAGCAGCTTCTTGAATTCGGGGGATTTCTTGTCAAGTTCTTTAAGCTTCGGCAGATATTCAGCATTGACTTCCCCGACTTTTTCCTTTGCGTACTTTTTATCGCAACGTTTCTGGTCGCTTTTCGCGCTTCTGATATTTTTGATTTCGACTTTCAATACGCCGACAAGTTCCAAAAATGCGCCTTTGAAATCCTTTTTATCTTCGGGCGGATTCTTTTTTGAAAAGTTTTTGAAAAACTTTTTCCACGCGTCTTTGATTGCGTTTTTGTACGTCAACGTGCCCGCGCAGATACGTCTTCCTTCAAAATAAACGTTGCCGTCGGTGCAGTTATAAAGTTTGATAATACTTCTTCCCGTCGTGGTTTTGCCGCAACCCGACTCGCCGACAAGCCCGAAAACTTCGCCTTTTTTGATGTCGAAACTGACGTCGTTGACGGCTTTCAGCGTGGACTGACCGAGCTTGAAATATTGCGAAAGATGCTCGACTTTCAGAAGGACTTCTTTATCGTTAAAATTATTGCTCATTTTGTCCTCCTTCGTTGCCGTTTTCGGTTTCTTTCGCTTTTTCTTTCGCCAGATTTTTCATTCTTTCGATTCTGTCCGCAACAATCTTCGGCATATCGATTTTCGGTGCGTCGGGATGCAACAGCCACGTTGCCGCTTTGTGCGTGGGCGAAATCTCAAACATAGGCGGTTGTAATTCAAAGTCGATTTTCATTGCGTATTTGTTTCGCGCGGCGAAAGCGTCGCCCTTCGGCGGATAAATCATATTCGGCGGGGTGCCGGGAATCGCTTCAAGTTTTTCATCGGTATCGAGGTCGGGCATCGAAGACAGCAACGCCCAGGTATACGGGTGCGCCGGCGAATAGAAAATATCTTCCGCAGTGCCCGTTTCGACGATTTTGCCGGCATACATGACGGCGATTCTGTCCGCCATATTCGCAACGACGCCGAGATCGTGCGTAATAAAGATAATGGAAAGGTTTCTTTCCTTTTTAAGTTTATTGATAAGTTCGAGTATCTGCGCCTGAATCGTAACGTCCAACGCGGTCGTAGGTTCGTCGCAGATAAGGATGTCGGGGTTTGCCGCAAGAGCGATTGCGATAACTATACGCTGACGCATACCGCCCGAGAACTGGAACGGATATTGACGATATCTCTTTCTCGGCTCGGGAATGCCGACTTCTTCCATCAATTTCAACGCCTTGTTTTTCGCAACCATTCTGGTGACGCGATACGCGACAGCCTGTGCTTTTTCTTTCAGGAAATCGATGGTTGCGATGGTTTCCTTTTCGGCGTCGAAGTTTTCGGCAGTTGCGATTGCTTTTTCGTAACTTTCGACGATCTTGTCCAGAATCGCGACGATATTTTGCCTTGCAAGGTCCAGATCGATAATTTTTGCAGGGACAACCTTATAATCCGGGGTTTTTCCGCGAGCGGTGATTTTATCGATCTTTTTCGACTCCTTATCGCAACGTTTTTGTTCTTTAACGTTGTTGGGGATTGCCGAAAAATATGTGTCGATTGCGCGGTAAAGGCTCGGCTCGAAGGTATAAGCGGTGCTGTCTTTTATGATAGCGAGCTTATCGATTGAGTCTTTCACGGCTTCCGAAAGCACTTTCGCGGTGGCTTTATAAAGTTTTTTATCGGGTTCGCCCTCGACGTACGCCGCGCGGTTCGCCCTGATGAGCTCTATGACGTCCTTTTTCTTCTCGATCGATTTTTCAAACGAATAAACGACGCCTTTCTTGACGTCTTCGATGAACGAAAGCATAAAGTTATCGTCAAGGTATTTTCTCAAAAACGCGTTCAATTCGTCGATATCGCCGTCGGGGAGCATTTCGTTGTGACCGAACGTTTTATAGTACGCAAACGCAAAGAAGTTGGGCATTTTCTTATCGACCGCTTCCTTGAACTTATCGCGAAGCGCGGTAAGCGGAGCGACGACTTTTGAATAATCTTTTTCTTTGCCCCTTGTTTTTCTTACGTTGTCCGCCTCGATTCTGAACGCTTTTGCGAATTCGACGATATCGCTGTCCGAAACGTATTCGTTGACCGATTTTTCGGCGTTTGCAACGATTTCGCGCACGGAACGGGCAAATTCGGACACGGCGTTCTTTTCGATATGGAAAAGCAAGTCATCCGCGCTTTCCAAACCGTTTTCGGCGTTTTCGTATGCGACGTTATATGCGCCTTCGAGTTTAAGGTGCAAGCACTCAAACGTATCGAAATCCTTGCAGAGTTTCGCGTTTTCGACGCCGCGCGGGGACTTTTCGTCAACGCCCATTGCGTCGTTCATGGCGGCGCACAGCAGTTTCATGCGGGTGTTGAACGCTTTCCTCGACTCTCTGCGGTTGGCGCGGTTTTTCAGAATCATCGCTTCGGTAAGTTGCATACCGATGCGGTTGATGGGGTCGAGTGCCGACAGCGGATCCTGGAAAATCATTGCGATTTTGTCGCCGCGAAGTTTATGGAACTCTTCCTCGTTGATCTGCAAAAGATCCATGCCGTCATAGATAATCTCGCCGCTTTCGACAATGGCGTTGGGGGCGGAGATACCGATTATTGCTTTGTTCGTGACGGATTTGCCGCTGCCCGACTCGCCGACGATTGCCAAGGTTTCGCCCTTGTACAAATCGAAGTCGATGCCGCGTACTGCCTGAACTTTGCCCGCGTCGGTACGGAACGAAATTCTCAGATTTTTAACTTCAAGTTTCTTTTCCATATCATTCCTCCGATCCTCTGAGCGACGGGTTGAACGCGTCGCGAAGTCCGTTGCCGAACAAGTTGAACGAAATCATCAAAAGCGCAATAAATAATGCCGGGAACAATACTACGTGTGGCGCGGTGGTAAGAACCTTTTGCCCTGCTGAAAGCATCGAACCTACACTTGACATTGTTGAACTGTCCAAATTGATAATTCCCAAATACGACAAAGATGTTTCACTGAAAATGACGCCGGGTATAACAAGCACCGAACCCGTAATAATCGTTCCTATTGAGTTCGGGAAAATATGTCGCCATATAATGCGCATATCGCTTGCTCCGAGCGTGCGGGCTGCAAGCACGTATTCTTGATTCTTAAATCGATAGAACTGCATACGGACACTACTTGCCATTCCTATCCAGCCTGTCAGGATAAACGCATATATCAACGAACCGACAATGCCGACTTTCGATGACAAGTGTAGTTTAAACAAGACGGTAACAACCATAAATGGTACGTTGGCAAGAATATCGGATATTCTTTCCATAAACATATCAATCGCGCCGCCGTAATATCCTTCGATTGCGCCGTAAATTGCGCCGATTGTAAGGTTTACAACCGAAACTAGCAATGCAAGCAACAACGAAAACCTTGCACCTGCTGCAAGTCGCGAGAAAATATCAAAGCCTTTGCTGTCGGTCCCGAACACGAAACTCGGTTCAAAACCATATTTGTATTGAAAATAATTATATGCTCCGATACGCACGACATAGTTATAAACGCCGTCTTTGCCCGTCCGTTGCGCATAGCGATAACGATTTCCAACGGTATTGTCGTTAACACCGGGGTCGCTTGCAAGCCTGACTTTGCTCGTATAATCATCCACTCCGCTCGTATAGTATGCAGGAATAAAGTTGCCTTGCATATCAAAAGTAGGCTTACCCCTTTTGTCACAGACGTACCATACGCTTTTTTCAGCCGAATAAATCTGCGCTTTTTCTTCGTTTACGCGCGGTAAGATAACCTGCATATTATGCTCGTCCTGCCATCTTTGAATATCAGCATATTCGTCCGCAGTCAATGTCATTGTAAACGTTTGGCACGCATAATACGAATTAAGACGAACATCGTATAACGTGGATGTTTTTCCGAAAACGTCCGTACTGGTCTTTTCTTTTATTACTTTCTGAATCGGATTGTAACCCGTTTCTTGTGCCATGCCCTGATAAATATAATAAGTACCGAGCGAGATTTCTTTCTTTTGTGAGCCGTCCCAAAAACCGGTTCCGTTCATAAAGGATAATTTCGGCAAAAGTTCCTTATAACGTACGATTACCGTGTCTGTTTGATAGGCTTGCTGGTAAGTTTTCGAGCAGCAAAACGGCCCGATAATGGCAAACAAAATCAAAATCAAAATAATCACCGCAGCCGCGACGGAACTTTTGTTTTTTGAAAATCTTCTTAGCGCGTCGCGCATATAGCCGACAGGTTTTGTTTCCAACTTTTTGTCGTGCAAGTAATCGGCGTCGGTTACGAATTCAAACATATTTTTGGGGATGCTTTCATATTGTTTCATCTGATTGTTATCCATACTATTTCGCCCCCATTCTGATTCTCGGATCGATTATGCTGTAACTGATATCGATGATAATACCTGCAAAAAGACCGATGAGGATATAGAATCCCGACAACAACATAAAGAAGTTATAGTCAGGCGTAGGCTGTGCCTGAATCGAGTTGATATACAAAGCACCGACACCCGGAATCGTGAAAATTTGTTCAATAATAAGCGATCCGCTCATAATTGAAATAAACTCGCCCAAAATCATCGGGAAAATCGGAACCATCGCGTTTCTTAAAGCGTGACGGATTGTAGCCTGCGCCCTGGTTAAACCTTTTGTCCTTGCAAGCAACATAAATTCGTTTGTTAAGACTTCCGTAAGTTCCGCTCGTGTATAACGTGCAAATCCCGCAATCGTAGAGAACGACATCGATAATATTGCCGGGATAATCGTTTTAAAATAAGACCAACTCCATGCGCCATCTACAGCATTTGCGACAGCCGAAGTCCAGCCTAACTTAAAATACAAAACATATTGCACCAAAAACGCATATATGAAACTCGGTACGGATACAAAAATCATAACGCCGGTTGAAATAAAGTGATCTTGCCACTTATTCTTTTTCAGCGCGGCAAAAATTCCAAGCCCCAAACCGATAGGAATAGAAAAAATAATCGACCATAAGTTCAGTGAAACGGTAAACGGAATTTTGGAAGCAAAAACTTCCCACACGTCGCTACCGATATACAAAACTTCACTTGCGCCAAAGTCACCTTTAAACGCATATTTCCAGAATCGCCAATATTGCTCGATAATAGGCTTATCATATCCAAGCATCTCTCGACGCATCATAATAAGTTCCATATCTTTTCCGAATTGCTCGACAGGCGTATTCGGCAGCAATTTGACCAAAACGAAACATATTGTGATGATAATGAAGAATGTAAATACCATCAACAATAACCTTTTCGCTATGTATTTTGCAAGATACATATTGTTCTCCTTTGTTGTTTTACGCTTTTCAAAAAACAGATAGCCCGTCTTTTGAAAAACGTAAACATGCTTATAAAATACCCGTATAGGCAGTGGCAAATTTGCCACTGCCTAACAAGGTAATTTACAATATAATAATCAAACGACTATTTTATTTGTAGTTAAGAACGCCGCCCTGTTTCTTCACATAGTCTGCGAATTCGGCATCGCTCATCGAATAAGTGTAGTATTGAATACCGCCACGTCCCATACCGACAACGTAATCTTCGGTTTTATAGTTGATTCTCATACCTTTCAGCGCAGCCGTGGAATCAGTTTGTACGGGGAAGATGTTGGACAATCTCATGATTTCGGTTTCTGCTCTTGCAAGGATTGCGATACGTCTTGCTGCGGGATCGCTGGAACCTGCCGAAATTTCAATATATTCCTTACCTGTGTTGCCCTCGGCGTCAACAACGTACGCCTTGATCTTGTTGCCCTGTAAGCATTCACTTACCCAGTCGTACAACGACGCACGATAAGTTTTTGTTCCTTCGCCGAAGTCATAGGTGACATCCATCATTTTTGTCTTTTTATCGGTGAACAAATCATATTGCAAACTGCCGGTGAAGCAATCCATCATCGAATACGGATTGAACATACTTCCGCCATAACCTACGCCGAACAACAAATCGACTTGACCGTTTCTAAGATATTCTCCGAAAGTCGTGCCGCCGAGCTCCTGCGAATTAACGAATTCAAGATGTCCTTCAAACGGGGTATCTTTAACCGCATTCTTCCAGTTGGTTGCAAGGAATTCAGCACCGTCGGTATAGAAGTTCGCCGTCACGGGTATACCGATAACAATTTGGACAACCCAGTTATCATCGCCTTCTGTAAGCATTCCTTCTTTAACAGCTTTGTCATAAGCCGTCCTGAAGAGTGTTTTTGCACCTGCGGGATCGTAACCGGTAATCGATGCGATTGCATCGTCACGAGTTGCATACTCTTTTCCTTCGCCCCAGTGATCCGAAAGTCCCCAGAATTCAAGGATTGCGTCTTTCGCTTCGTCAAGAGAACGATACGTGCGACCTGATTCAGGGTCGGCGACGATCATTGCGGAAAGCAAACCTTTCGCAATACCGCTTGTCGGAGAAAGTCTCAGGTTGAACTGTTCGCGGTCAAGTGAATAAGAAAGTGCCTGACGGAATTCCTGAATGGAAAGAACGGTCTTTACGACTTTCTTACCGGTTTCGGATTTAGCGGTTTCTTGGAGTGTTTTAAGGTTATTGAAATCGGGGTTCATTGCAAGATACCAAGTCGATTCACTGTCGGTGTAGTAAATGTAATCACTCGTAATGTAATCGCTCATATCTTTTGCCTGAAGTCCGTAACTGTCAAGTTCGCCTTTCAGGAACATTTCAAGACGAAGTGCGTCATCCTTAACCAAAGTATACACAACTCTGTCTGTTTGATAAGTACCTGCCTTGTATTCGTCGGCAGAGAAACCGTGCCACAAGGGGTTCTTTTCCAAAACGATGGTTGAATCTGCAACATATTGCGTGAGTTTGTACGGACCATATCCGACAAAAGTGTCAACAGATGTGCCGTATTTGTTGTTATAAACACCGCCACTATTGGTAATACATTGTTTATATAACGCGGGATTTACAAGGAAGAACGACGTGCAGAGTTCATAACGAAGATAGAAGTTATCTTCCATTGCATTTTTCAAAACGACGCACAATGTGTTGTCGTCTTTTGCAAAGAAACCGACTTCCGAGAATTCCAAAGATCCATAGTACATTCCATAGAAGACCATTTCTTCGAATTCGACATATGCATAATCGTTAGGTTGCGAATCCGCTGTTGCACGCGGAACGGCATTAGAATAAATAACATAAATTGCAAATTCTTCTGCGGTCGTTACGCCAGTCTTATCAATCCAGGTTTCGTTTTCCGCATCGTATTCTTTATACGCTTTATCGGCATAAGTTGCCTTCTTTTCGGCATCGAAACCTTCCCATGCAGCCTTAAAATTCTCAACATTTTCTTTGGTGTTCAAAGCCACATAGTGTTTAACCAGCATTTCTTCGAAAGTGCCTTTCGGTGCAGCGTATTCCTCAACGGACGAATAACCATGATTCATTGCGATACAGTCTTGCAAATTTTTAAGCAAGGATTTCGTAAGTTTCACAACACCGAATTCATTTGCCGCAGCAACAATGGGATCATAGCAAGAACTTAAACTTTTGGTTTTGCAACCTGCCCATGCTTCGACAATGTTGCCGTTTTTATCCAAATATACCCATGCGTTGCCGGCTTCGTTTACGTAACGTTGGGGAAGTTTGTTGCCATCGAGATCATAGAACAAAAAGTCTTTGACTTCGGCATCTTTTTCGATAGAACGCGTAAGAATCCACTTCCCGTCTTTGTCAAAAATTTTATAACGACCGGTTGCTTCATCTGTCTCGTAACCCGTTATCATATCATCGGCATTCTGCGAAAGTGAACTGCCCCAGTTATCGCCGTTGTTAATATCAAGAACGACGTTTTTGCCCTTGTGCATCAAATAACCATCTTCGTCATAGTCGAATTTATCAACGGGAATATAGGTTTCTTTAACCTTATTGGGATTAAGCCCGTTAGCAACAAAGAAAGACTCGCCAGTGCCGTACGTATTTTGTTTTACATATTGTTCGGCATTGAAGATTTTCAGGTCGCCGGATTTGTACGTATTGTCGGCGCGGAAATTCTTTGCTGTGGGATCAAGCAAGAGTTTCATCGATTCAACGAAAGTATTTGCATTGATAACATCACCATTGTCGAATTTAAGGTTTGTTTTCAAGGGAATTGCATAAACCTTATTCTTCATACTTTCGGTAATACCATATTTTCCAACATACTCAGCAGTCACGTCAACGGGATCTCCTGCTGCCATCGAAGGAACGATTTTGTATCCGCTTAAATCATCGTTGTAATCGAATGTATAAAGCGCGTCCGAAGCATAGTCCAGAATGTACGTGGAACTATTTGATTGATACGTATGATAGTTCCATGAAGTTGGCAAGTCAGCCGGACCCATGCGATACGTATAGACTTTTGAATCCTTGTTGTCTTTGCCCTTATCCTTCTTGCAAGCAGTAAGGACAGAGGCGCAAAGCACTACGACAAGTACCATCGCAATGAGCATAAGTAATTTCTTTTGCTTCATTTTGTTACCTCCTAAAAAATTTAGTCAATTAAAGCACTACTTTGATAAAATAGTTATTGAAATTATACATTACGCTACTTTTAATTAGCGTGCGATTTAGAAATCAAAACTAATATGGATTATTTTTTTGAATTATATGCACGATTTTGGCATAATCGCATATTTTTATGCATAAAAAACTTTACGGATGTAATAAACGTCCGTATACAATATAAATAACTGAAACTAAATAATGCTTATCTTTAATTATTGCGCGCAGCGCGTGCACGCGCGAACCGCGAATGTATCAAATACACAAAAAAATTTGTTCCAAACATTTCACCCACTTGTTCAAATGCAGTTGACAAAACGACGTAAAAATAGTATATTTACGTTTGTTATCCGCCTTGGGGGTGTAGCTCAACTGGTAGAGCGCTTGAATGGCATTCAAGAGGTAAGGGGTTCGACCCCCCTCATCTCCACCACAGCTGAAAAAAACGAACCCGATTACTGTCGGGTTCGTTTTTGTGTGTGAATAAATTGTATTCGCTCAGTTTTCGGTATTGCGGAATTTTGCGATTAGTTCAAAGCAGGGGATGTCGCCAGCGAGACCTATCAACTGCAACTCGTCGTTTTCGAGGGTGTATTCCATGCAAACTTCCGCGCCGTATTTTATCTCGGACTTGAACTCGATTTCAAGCGACTTCATTTCGTGAGTTTCAAGGTATTCCGCGCCGAGCAGGTCTTCGGCTTCGTCGACGTATTTGCTGTTGTTCATATGTCCGTTGATGTCAACCCTGCTGTATGACGCCACGAAATTTTTCTTGTCTTTCTGAGTGCCGAGCGAAACGCCGCACGGAAGAGAAATCCCGATGTCCTTTTCAAGGGACGGGATCTCCACGCCGTACTCTTCGGGGAACGCCATATGCCTTGTTTTTTCGTCCATCAGGAGCCATACCGCGCTTGCTTTGACAAGCGAATTTCCGCTTTCGTCCAGCATCTCGTAATACCGCGGGAAAAGCACGCGCAAGGTTTTGCCCGCAAAGCTTTCAAGGGTAACGGTTTCGTCGTAAGAAGGTAGTCTGTTTATTTCGATTTTCATTCTTGCGACAACCCACAAAACGCCTTTGTCAAGCGTTTTCTCCCTGCCTGCGCCAAGCGCCTCGGTGTGCGCGATGGATATTTCCTGAATGAGCCGTAAAAGCACCGACGGG
>ERZ1032078.531-NODE-531-length-14898-cov-13.652159_pt1 | contig 14898 bp, 9 predicted proteins | sample MGYA00517101_ERZ1032078 | MGnify/ENA primary metagenome ERZ1032078 (study PRJEB33719, sample SAMN04261301) | wastewater metagenome | biome: rural village; feature: human; material: feces | host: Homo sapiens | place: El Salvador | collected 2013-01-14 ... | reverse complement strand
CGTCTAAACTTTTATGAAGTTCAAGATTTGCCTTTATTTTTGAAGCGATTTTTGGGCATTGAAGAGGGAGTGTAGCGAGCTACACGACCGATGAAAGGTCAAAAAGCGGTCAAAAAGAAAGGTAAAGATTGAATTTAGAAGAGATAAAAGTTTAAATCTAATCTTCGTCAGAAAAGTTTAGACGACTTCTATATACCATTAAATATTATGAATCTTACGCGCAATCTTTTTTTAGGTGGAGCGGCTATGGCAAGTCTTTCGGCTTTGGCACAACACGCTGACAAACCTAACATTATATTCATACTTTGCGATGACATGGGCTATGGCGACTTAGCTTGCTACGGACAACCCTACATCGCCACTCCCAACATCAACCGCATGGCCAGCGAAGGCATGCGCTTTACACAAGCTTATGCGGGTAGTCCCGTGAGTGCTCCCTCACGTGCTACACTCATGACGGGGCAACATACGGGGCACACTCATGTGCGTGGCAACAATGAGTATTGGAAGGGACGCCCCAGCGTAAAATATGGTGTAACCTCAGAGCCCGACCGCGTAGGACAAGAACCCTACGACCCCAACCACGTTATCCTACCTGAGATAATGAAGGCCAATGGCTACACCACTGGCATGTTTGGCAAGTGGGCTGGTGGCTACGAAGGCTCCGCTTCTACGCCCAAAACGCGTGGCGTAGATGAATATTATGGCTACATCTGTCAGTATATGGCGCATCGATACTATCCCAATTTCTTAAATCGTTATAGTCCACGTCGAGGCGATACCGATGTTATTCGCATCACGATGGACGAAAACGTTAAGTATAGTGACGGTTGCGCCAATCCCGACTACGCTAAGCGCACTCAGTATTCGGGCGACATGATACATCGTGAGGCTCTTGAGTGGCTTGATCTTCAAACTAAAGACACCCCCTTCTATGGTTTCTTTACTTACACCTTGCCCCATGCCGAGCTTTATCAGCCCAACGACTCGATATTAAAGGCTTATTATGGCAGCTTCTGCAACGACAAGACCTTTGCTGGTGTTGATCGTTATCATGCTACTATCAACACGCACGCGCAGTTTGCAGCCATGATTACGCGCCTTGATGCTTATGTGGGCGAGATTATGGCCAAACTCAAGGAAAAGGGGCTTGACGATAACACGATACTTATCTTCTCATCAGACAATGGCCCACACGAAGAGGGAGGTGCTGACCCCGACTTCTTTGGCCGTGACGGTAAGTTGCAGGGCAAGAAGCGCTCATGTCTTGAGGGGGGCATTCGCATACCATTCATCGTGCGTTGGCCAGGGCATGTTAAGGCGGGTACTGTCAATGACCATATCTTAGCCTTTTACGACATAATGCCCACCTTCTGCGACCTTATTGGGCAGAAAAACTATACAGAGCGTTTTGGCAACAAAAAGGTGGAGCACGACTACTTTGACGGCATATCATTTGCCCCCACGTTGTTAGGCACAGGCGAGCAAGTAGAACACGACTTCTTGTATTGGGAATTTCATGAAACCAACCAGATGGCCGTCCGCAAGGGGGATTGGAAACTTTATGTTAACCACGGCCAATGCAAGTTGTTTAACCTTGCTACCGACATTCACGAGGACACCGACGTATCGTCTGCTCACCCCGACATCGTAAAAGAGTTGGTAAAAATCATTCATGAGCAACACACCACTCCCGATGTAAGCGCGTTCAACACCGTTACGTTGCCACAAAGTAACTAATTTATTCTAACAATCGAGAGCGACTTCAATTGCTATTTATTTTAAATAGATAGCAATTGAAGTCGCTTCTTTTTGTTGACTTCGTCAATGCGTCACCCTGAATCACCCATAAAAAAATACGCAACTCATTGATTTTTCAATATGCGCCATTTAATGGTGCAAGCAAAGTGATGCTGTATAGATGCCTCCAGTTGGATTTCGTTGAAGTAGGGCATAAGGCAGAGATGCTATATTTTCGTGATTTGCCAGTATCCAGTCTTGTTGCTTCCAATGCGTGCCACCAATCCGTTCTCTTTCAGCACCGTCAGGTATTTCTTTATCATGCGATCGCTAACGGACAGTGCTTCTGCCATTTGGGCAATGGTCATGCGTGAGTCTTGCTTAATCAGTGCGTACACATTCCAAGCACTTGTCGTAACGTTGGGATAAGAATCTATTAGTTTATTGGGAACTTTATTAGGGATTTTATGGGGAACTATATTGGGAACTATATTGGGAACTTTATCAGGAACACTTTGTATCAGTTCCCCTTTGTGCAATTCAAGTGTTTTGAGTATTTCGCCAAGCATAAAGTCAATGAATGGTCCTGAGTCTGCACCATTGGTACTGGCGGTTATGGCATCATAGTATTTCTGCTGATTGTCGTGTACCATGTTTTCAACGGGCAGGTGCTCAAACACGGGGTGCAGCTTGGTCAGAATGAGTGATTGCCACAAGCGCCCCATGCGCCTATTGCCGTCGGCAAAGGGGTGAATGAACTCAAACTCATAGTGAAAAACACACGAGCGCACCAACAAGTGATCCTTGCTATGGTTCAGCCAGTCAAAGAGGTCGCCCATGAGTAGCGGCACACGGTCAGCAGGTGGTGCTATGTGTACGCAGCCTGTTTCAGAGAATACACCAACATTGCCACGCCTGTAGTGTCCTGCATTGTCAACCAATGCTTGCATCATGATGCCATGCGCACGCAGCAAGTCTTTTTCTTTGAAAGCGTTGAGATGTGGAAACTGCTCATAAGTGGCAATGGCGTGATTTATTGGAAAAAACATAGACATCCCTGTTCAGTGGGTTCATGTGGCTAATGCGAACTATTCCACAAAGACTTTCAACGCCTTTACGCATACCTACTCCTTGAGTAAATATATTGTACTTGTTGGTTTCGCTTAGATTGAACATAATTCGAGTTATGGTGGAAAGTTCGCACCTTCTCGAATGATTTGCAATACGGCTTGGACGGGATGCTTACGTTTTTTTAAAGGCTCGATTTTTTATCGGCCATCAATATATTTCAATAAATGGAAGTGTACGTTAAAGCCAAAAATCCCCTACACACAACGCACGTTGTATGTAGGGGATTTTTATATAATTAGTACAGAGAAATATTACTTACTGGTGAGTTCGTCTTCATATTCGTCTTTGTCAGCAACAACGATTTTGCTGAACTCACGCAAACCAGTACCAGCAGGGATGAGGTGACCGCAAATTACGTTCTCCTTCATACCCTCGAGATAGTCAGTCTTACCGCTGATAGCAGCTTCGTTGAGCACCTTCGTTGTTTCCTGGAATGATGCTGATGACATGAAGCTCTTCGTCTGCAATGCTGCACGAGTAATACCCTGAAGGATCTGAGTAGAAGTAGCTGCCATAGCATCACGCACCTTAACGAGTTTGAGGTCACGACGCTTGAGCTGTGAGTTTTCGTCACGAAGCTTGCGGGCTGTTACGATCATACCCTTCTTCATCGTTTCGCTATCACCAGCGTCAACAACTACCTTCTTGCCCCAAATGCGATCATTCTCTTCAGCGAAGTCGAGCTTGTCAACAATCTGCTGTTCGAGGAAGCGCGTATCACCAGGTTCGTTAATCTGAACCTTACGCATCATCTGACGCACGATTACTTCGAAGTGTTTATCGTTAATCTTTACACCCTGCAAACGGTACACATCTTGTACCTCGTTAACGATGTACTCTTGTACTGCCGTGGGACCCTTGATAGCCAAGATGTCGCCCGGAGTAATTGAACCGTCTGAAAGTGGTGTACCAGCACGAACGAAGTCGTTCTCTTGTACCAAGATTTGCTTCGACAGTGGAACGAGGTACTTCTTCACCTCACCAAACTTAGGTGTTACGATAATCTCACGGTGGCCACGCTTAACGTTGCCCATGGTAATCTCACCATCGATTTCACTTACCACAGCAGGATTGCTCGGGTTGCGCGCTTCGAAGAGCTCTGTAACACGGGGAAGACCACCAGTGATATCACCGGCCTTACCTACTACACGAGGTATCTTAACAAGGATATCACCTGCCTTGAGTTCTTGACCGTCTTCTACCACAATGTGACCATTAATAGGGAAGCTATAGGTGCGAATGATTTCGCCCTTCTCGTCAAGAATGTGACAGTTAGGTACGTGAGTCTTGTCTTTTGACTCAATCACGATACGCTCACGCAAACCTGTTGCTTCATCTTCTTCAACACGGTAGCTGATACCTTCGGTTACATTCTCGAATTGTACCTTACCCGCATTTTCGGTAACGATTACAGCATTGAAGGGGTCCCACTTAGCAATGACAGTGTCTTTATCAACGTGTTGACCTTCTTCAACGAAGAGCATTGAACCGTAGGGTACGTTTTGATTAGAAAGTACAATACCTGTATTTTCATCTACAAAGCGTACTTCAGCCAAACGGCTAACTACAACCTTGCATGCGTTGCCTTCATCATCGTGAGTTTCAACGGTACGAAGTTCGTCAAACTCTACGCGGCAGTCGCTCTTGGCCTTGATAGTAGCATTGGCGGCAGCATTTGATGCGATACCACCGGCGTGGAAGGTACGGAGGGTCAACTGCGTACCAGGCTCACCAATTGACTGAGCTGCAATAACACCCACTGCCTCACCCTTTTGTACCATGCGGCTGGTAGCAAGGTTGCGGCCGTAGCACTTCATGCAGACACCATGCTTGCTCTCGCAAGTGAGCACTGAACGGATTTCAACGCTCTCGATGGGTGAAGCTTCGATTTCGGCTGCAATGGGCTCGGTGATTTCTTCGCCTGCTGCAACAATGAGCTTACCCGTTGTGGGGTGAATAATATCGTGAACTGACACACGGCCCAAGATACGCTCTGAAAGTGATGAAATAACTTCATCGCCATCCTTAAGAGCTGTACATACAAGGCCACGGAGTGTGCCACAGTCTTCTTCATTAATGATAACGTCGTGAGATACGTCAACCAAACGACGAGTCAAATAACCAGCGTCGGCTGTCTTCAAAGCGGTGTCGGCAAGACCCTTACGAGCACCGTGGGTTGAGATAAAGTACTCCAACACCGACATACCCTCCTTAAAGTTTGAAAGGATTGGGTTTTCAATAATCTGAGCACCTTCAGCACCTGCCTTCTGAGGCTTGGCCATCAAACCACGCATACCTGCCAACTGGGCAATCTGGTCGGCTGAACCACGGGCACCAGAGTCCAACATCATGAACACAGCGTTGAAGCCTTGGTCGGCCTCTGTCATCTGCTTCATCAATGTCTTCTTAATATCGGTGTTAACGTGGGTCCAAGTATCAATAACTTGGTTGTAACGTTCGTTGTCGGTGATGAAACCCATGTTATAGTTCATGGTAATCTGCTCAACCTCTTCGTTACCACGCTTTACGATGTCGGCCTTTTCGTCAGGGATAATGATATCACCCAAGTTGAACGAAAGTCCGCCTTCGTATGCCTTGCGATAGCCAAGGTTCTTAATACCATCGAGGAAGTCGCAAGCACGTGCCATACCTACGGTCTTGATAACCTTTGAGATGATGTCACGCAATGACTTCTTAGCTACAACGCAGTTGATGTAACCACACTCGTCAGGAATGATGCCGTTAACGATGATACGACCTACTGAAGTCTCAACAATGTGCTTAATCTTAGCACCATTTTCATCAATATCATCTACTAACACCTTTACGGGAGCATGTACGTCAACACGCTTTTCGTTGAATGCAATGAGGGCTTCTTCTGGACCATAGAAGGTAAGACCTGAGCCCTTAGAACCAGGACGAAGCTTGGTAATATAGTAAAGGCCCAACACCATATCCTGTGAAGGCACAGTGATAGGCGCACCATTGGCAGGGTTCAAAATGTTATGGCTCTGAAGCATCAACATTTGTGCTTCGAGCACAGCCTCGTTGCTCAAGGGGAGGTGAACAGCCATCTGGTCACCATCGAAGTCGGCGTTGAACGCTGTACATGCCAATGGGTGCAACTGAATAGCTTTACCTTCGATCATCTTGGGCTGGAAGGCCTGAATACCTAAACGGTGAAGTGTCGGCGCACGGTTGAGCAATACTGGGTGTCCCTTCATTACGTGTTCAAGGATATCCCAAATTACGGGTTCGCGGCGGTCAACAATCTTCTTGGCACTCTTAACGGTCTTAACAATGCCACGCTCAATGAGCTTGCGAATGATAAATGGCTTGTAAAGTTCGGCTGCCATCAACTTAGGCAGACCGCACTCACCCATCTTCAATTCAGGACCAACGACAATTACCGAACGAGCTGAATAGTCAACACGCTTACCGAGCAAGTTCTGACGGAAACGACCTGCCTTACCCTTCAATGAGTCAGAGAGTGACTTGAGAGGACGGTTGCTATCGCTCTTAACGGCAGACGACTTACGTGAGTTGTCGAAAAGGCTATCAACAGCCTCTTGCAACATACGCTTTTCGTTGCGGAGGATTACCTCAGGGGCCTTGATCTCGAGCAAACGCTTCAGACGATTGTTACGAATGAGAACACGACGATAGAGGTCATTCAAGTCGGAAGTGGCGAAACGGCCACCATCCAATGGAACGAGGGGACGCAAATCGGGTGGAGTGACAGGGATTACCTTCATAATCATCCACTCGGGCTTATTGCGATCGCGACTTGCACGGAATGATTCTACTACCTGCAAGCGCTTCAATGCCTCATTCTTACGCTGCATTGATGAGTCGGAGTTGGCACGGTCACGCAACTCGTATGAAAGGCTATCGAGGTCGATGCGCTTCAAGAGGTCGTAAACGGCCTCAGCACCCATCTTAGCAATGAACTTATTAGGATCAGAATCGTCAAGATACTGATTGTCTTTAGGAAGGCGCTTTGTTAAGTCAATGTACTCGTCTTCAGTCAACAAATCATTAACGGCTACATCGTCGGCCAAAGGACCGGGCTGTATAACTACGTAACGTTCGTAATAGATGATTGAGTCGAGCTTCTTGGTAGGAATACCTAACAAATATCCCATCTTATTGGGAAGAGAACGGAAGTACCAAATGTGAGCTACAGGCACAACCAACTGAATGTGGCCTGCACGCTCGCGACGTACCTTCTTCTCAGTAACTTCAACACCACAACGGTCGCAGACAATGCCTTTGTAACGAATGCGCTTGTACTTACCGCAGTGACACTCATAGTCCTTCGTCGGACCAAAAATGCGCTCGCAGAACAAGCCATCACGCTCAGGCTTATAGGTGCGGTAGTTGATGGTTTCGGGCTTCAACACCTCACCATACGAATTTGCCATAATCTCTTCAGGTGAAGCAAGACCAATGGTAATCTTCGTAAAGTTACTCTTTATCTTATTATCTCTTTTAAATGCCATTTTTGTAGGATTGATTGAGAGTGGAAAGTTGAAAGCGGGAGTTTAATAAGTTTATTAAGTTTAATGAGATTAAGTTTTGATATAATTCATAAACTTATTAAACCCATAAGCTTATTAAACTTATTAAACATTCCCTCCTATTAGTCGAGCGTGATGCTCAAGCCCAAGCCGCGCAATTCGTGAAGCAATACGTTGAGTGACTCAGGAATACCTGGTGTTGGCATGGGGTCACCCTTAACGATAGCTTCGTATGCCTTAGCACGACCCGTAACATCGTCTGACTTAATGGTAAGAATCTCTTGAAGTACGTGTGACGCACCGAAGGCCTCGATGGCCCAAACTTCCATTTCACCAAAACGCTGACCACCAAATTGTGCTTTACCACCAAGAGGTTGTTGCGTGATGAGCGAGTACGGACCGATTGAACGAGCGTGCATCTTGTCTTCTACCATGTGACCGAGCTTCAACATGTAGGTTACACCCACTGTTGCCTTCTGGTCAAAGGCTTCACCCGTAGCACCATCGTACAACTGCGTTGAGCAGTAACGGGGCAAGCCAGCCTTGTCTGTCCATTCGCAAAGGTCTTCCAACTTAGCACCATCGAAGATAGGCGTAGCAAACTTAACACCTAACTTGCGACCTGCAGCACCTAACACGGCCTCGAATATCTGACCGATGTTCATACGTGAAGGCACACCCAACGGATTCAATACGATGTCGACAGGAGTACCATCGGCAAGGAACGGCATGTCTTCTTGGCGTACTACCTTTGACACGATACCCTTGTTACCGTGGCGACCGGCCATCTTATCACCGACCCCAATCTTACGCTTCTTGGCAATGTAGACCTTAGCCTGCTGAATGATGCCTGAAGGAAGGTCGTCACCAATGGTGATAGCAAACTTCTTACGCTTCAAAACAGCGTCTAATTGGTTGTACTTCTTCAAGTAGTTGATTACCAACTGACGAATCAACTTGTTAGCGTGCTCGTCGTCTGTCCAATCGTGCAACTCTACTGAAGTGTAATCTAATGCGCTAAGTACTACTTCGTTAAACTTCGTACCCTTAGCAATTACCTCAGAACCGATGTTGTCTTTCACACCCATTGACTCCTTGTCGCTGATGAGTGAGAGCAACTTATTAATCATTACTTCCTTCAAGTCGTTAACGTCCTTCTGGAAGTCGTCATCTAACTTCTGAAGTTTGAGTTTGTCTGCTGTCTTCTCAGAACGAGTCTTTTGTACACGAGCAAAGAGGCGCTTGTTGATAACCACACCTGCCAATGAAGGATTTGCCTTCAATGAAGCGTCCTTCACGTCGCCAGCCTTGTCACCAAAGATAGCACGGAGCAACTTCTCTTCAGGAGTGGGGTCGCTTTCACCCTTCGGCGTAATCTTACCAATCAAGATATCGCCTGGAGCAACACGCGCACCAATACGAATGATACCGGTATCGTCCAAGTCCTTCGTAGCGTCCTCGCTTACGTTAGGAATATCGTTGGTAAACTCTTCCATACCACGCTTCGTCTCACGTACCTCGAGTGAATACTCGTCAACGTGAACAGAAGTGAGCACATCGTCACGAACCATGCGTTCGTTCAATACAATGGCATCCTCGTAGTTGTAACCCTTCCAAGGCATGTAAGCTACCAAGAGGTTACGACCGAGTGCCAACTCTCCATTTTCAGTGGCATAACCTTCAGTAAGAATATCGCCCTTGTGAACACGCTGACCCTTGTCACAAATTGGACGAAGGTCGATGGTCATATTTTGGTTAGTACGACGGAACTTAGGTATGTCGTACTCCTTAACGTTTGAGTCGAAGCTTACAAATTCTTCGTCTTCCGAACGGTCGTAAGCAATGCGAATGGTCTTAGCGTCAACATATTCGATCACACCTTCACCCTCTGCAGTAATCATGGTGCGAGAGTCCTCACACACTTGCTTTTCAATACCCGTACCAACAATAGGAGCTTCACTGCGAATCAAAGGAACTGCCTGACGCATCATGTTAGATCCCATCAATGCACGGTGAGCATCATCGTGTTCCAAGAACGGAATCAAAGAGGCAGCGATTGAAGCAATCTGCTGAGGTGATACGTCCATCAATTCAACCTCTGAAGGCGGAACTACAGGATAATCAGCATCTTGACGACACTTAACTTTGTCGCGAATGAATGAACCATCATCGTTCAAGGGGGCATTACCCTGACCAATTATCTTGCCTTCTTCCTCTTCTGCTGAGAGATAAACAATGTCATCATTATTCATGTCAACCATCGAGTTCTCTACCTTACGATAGGGAGTTTCGATGAAGCCAAGGTCATCAATCTTTGCGTAAACGCAGAGTGAAGAAATCAAACCAATGTTCGGGCCTTCAGGTGACTCAATCGGACAAAGACGACCATAGTGCGTATAGTGTACGTCACGCACCTCGAAACCAGCACGTTCACGTGACAAACCGCCAGGACCAAGGGCTGAAAGACGACGCTTGTGCGTTACCTCAGCCAAGGGGTTTGTTTGGTCCATGAACTGTGACAAGGCATTCGTACCAAAGAATGAATTGATTACGCTTGAAATAGTCTTAGCATTAATCAAGTCAGTCGGAGTGAATACTTCATTGTCACGAACGTTCATGCGCTCACGAATGGTGCGGCTCATACGTGCTAAGCCAATAGCAAATTGGTTAGAAAGTTGCTCACCAACGGTGCGTACACGACGGTTGCTCAAGTGGTCAATATCATCAACCGTTGCCTTAGAGTTGATCAACTCAACTAAGTACTTGATAATCTCGATGATGTCCTCACGTGTCAATACACGAACGTCCATATCCGTATTCAAGCGCAACTTCTTATTGATACGATAACGACCTACCTCGCCCAAATCATAACGCTTCTCAGAGAAGAAAAGGTTGTTGATAACTTCACGTGCAGAAGCATCATCAGCAGGGTCAGCATTACGCAATTGGCGATAGATATAGTTGACAGCCTCTTGCTCAGTATTGGCCGTATCCTTCTGTAAGGTATTGAAGATGATAGAGTAATCAGTAGAAGAAGGCTCTTCTGAGAGAACGAGAATAGTCTGTTCACCTGAGTCGAGAATGCGATCAGCAATCTCAGGAGTAATCTCAGTCAAACGCTCGCAAACTACCTCAACACGGCTACGCGTATAAACTTCGCCCGTGTCAGGGTCAACAGAGTCCTCAAAGCTTGTTGAAAGCACACGACCTGCTAACTTGCGACCAACCAACTTCTTCAAGTTAGTCTTATTCACCTTTACCTCTTCAGCTGAAATAAAGTTCTGAAGAATTTCCTTATCGCTTTCAAAACCAATGGCACGTAAAAGAGTCGTAACAGGCAACTTCTTCTTACGGTCAATGTAGGCGTACATCACATTGTTGATGTCGGTAGCGAACTCAATCCAAGAACCCTTAAAGGGGATAATACGAGCTGAATAAAGCTGCGTACCATTGGCATGCACACTCGAACCAAAGAATACACCTGGCGAACGGTGCAACTGAGAAACGACTACGCGCTCAGCACCATTAATAATAAAGGTGCCATTGTCAGACATGTAAGGAATAGCGCCCAAGAAAACGTCCTGAACCACCGTATCAAAGTCCTCATGATCGGGGTCAGTACAATAAAGCTTTAATTTGGCCTTCAAAGGCACACTATAAGTAAGTCCGCGCTCCAGACACTCCTTAATGCTATAACGAGGCTCATCAATGTAATAGTCAATAAACTCCAATACAAAGTTGTTGCGTGTATCAGCAATAGGGAAATTTTCAGCAAAAACTTTGTACAAGCCATCGTTCTTACGCAATTCACTTGGCGTGTCGAGCTGCAAGAAATCTTTGAAAGACTTTAACTGAACGTCCAAGAAATCGGGATAAGGCATCGGATTCTTTACAGACGCAAAGTTAACACGATTATTAATTACGGTGGAAGACATTCGTCAATTGTGTTGAGATGAAAGAATAAGTGTTTAAAAGTTTAAGAGTTTATGAGTTTAAAAGTTATACCAAGAGCGGAGCAAAAAATAAGAAAAAGAGAAAGCTCAAACGCCCGAAAGCTCATAAACTAATAAACCAATAAACTGAGAGTTGTGCTATGAAATGTATAGACACAAAAAGGTTATGAACCCTCTACCAGAAGATTCATAACCATAACCCTTAGAAGGGAATACCTTATTAAGCGAGTTCAACTTCAGCACCAGCCTCTTCGAGAGCCTTCTTGAGTGCTTCAGCCTCTTCCTTAGCAACGCCTTCCTTAACCTTAGAAGGAGCACCATCAACGAGGTCCTTAGCTTCCTTCAAGCCGAGACCGCAGTGTTCCTTAACGGCCTTAACAACTTGGAGCTTAGCAGCACCTGCGCTCTTGAGAACAACGTCGAAAGAAGTCTTCTCTTCAGCAGCAGCACCACCAGCTGCGGGACCGGCAGCAACAGCAACAGCTGCAGCAGCGGGTTCAATTCCATACTCGTCCTTCAGGATAGTTGCCAACTCGTTTACTTCCTTCACTGTCAAATTTACCAATTCTTCAGCGATAGCTTTGATATCTGCCATTTTCTTAAATGTATTTTTTTGTTTATTTTTCTAATTATTTGGGGTTACCCAGCCAAGATTAAATTAGTATTATGCTGGGATTTTATTCAGGGCGTTCGCCCAAAGTCTTAAGCACACCGTGGATAGTCTGACCTGCACCAGAGAGTGCAGAGATGACGTTCTTTGCAGGTGACTGCAACAAAGCAATAACCTCGGCGATAACCTCGTTCTTGCTCTTGATAGCGCAGAGAGTTTCGAGTTGATCTGCACCAACGTAGAAACCTTCTTCAGCATAAGCACCCTTCAAACCAGGAATGCCATCCTTACCAACTTCTTTGAGAAGCTTAGCAGGAACGTTAGCAGTCTCGCAGAAGAATACTGCAGTAGTACCTTTCAAGCAATCATAAAGTGCAGAGAAATCTACATCAGATGCTTCAAAAGCCTTGTGCAAAAGTGTGTTCTTAACAACTACCATCTTGACGCCAGCACCGAATGCCTTACGACGGAGAGCTGAAGTAGCTTCAGCGTTCATACCCGTTACATCAACAAGATAGAAGTGTGCATATTCCTTAAGTTGTTCACCGAGTTTCTCGATGATAATAGCTTTATCTTCCTTCTTCATGATTGTAATTCAGTTTAGTTTTCTTCTACAGACTTGGGATCAATCTTGATACCCTTACTCATGGTAGATGAAAGATAAATACTCTTAATATAAGTACCCTTAGCACTTGCGGGCTTCAACTTAATGATGGTAGCCATAAACTCCTTGGCATTACCGAAAATCTGTTCGGGAGAGAAAGAAGCCTTACCGATTGAAGTGTGAACGATACCGCTCTTATCAACCTTAAAGTCAATCTTACCCTGCTTAACCTCGCGGATAGCCTTGGCAACATCCATCGTTACAGTACCACTCTTGGGGTTAGGCATCAAGCCACGAGGACCGAGCACACGACCCAGGGCACCAATTTTACCCATGATGGCAGGCATAGTGATGATAACATCAATATCAGTCCAGCCACCCTTAATCTTCTCGATATACTCATCGAGACCTACGTAGTCAGCGCCAGCTTCTTTTGCAGCAGCTTCGGCATCAGGCGTACAGAGGCAGAGTACACGTACAGTCTTACCAGTACCGTTCGGAAGTGAAACAACACCACGAACCATTTGGTTAGCCTTACGAGGGTCTACACCTAAACGTACGTCAATATCGATTGAAGCATCAAACTTGGTAGTAGTAATTTCCTTTACCAGAGATGCGGCTTCTTTCAATGTATATGCCTTCCCTGCTTCAACTTTGTCAGCGACTAACTTCTGATTTTTTGTCAGTTTACTCATTGTTCAAATTGAAGTTTAAATTATTCACCAGGGAAGTCACCCTTTACTGTGATACCCATGCTGCGGGCAGTACCAGCTACCATACGCATTGCACTTTCAACTGTGAAGCAGTTTAAGTCGGGCATCTTGTCTTCTGCGATTGCCTTAACCTGATCCCAAGTTATCTCAGCGATCTTGGTACGGTTAGGAGCAGCAGAACCGCTCTTCTTCTTGGCTGCTTCCAGCAATTGAATTGCTACAGGAGGAGTCTTTACTACGAAAGAGAAAGACTTGTCATTAAAGTAAGTAATGACAACAGGTAATACCTTACCAGCCTTGTCCTGAGTTCTGGCGTTGAACTGCTTGCAGAAATCCATGATGTTGATACCCTTAGAACCTAAAGCAGGACCTACGGGAGGTGATGGATTTGCAGCGCCGCCCTTAATCTGTAATTTGATTAATCCAGCAACTTCTTTAGCCATTGTTGTTTATTAAAATATTAAAATGTGACGATGAATAATGTGCGATACAGTACACGTAACATTGACCGTACGCTCTTATTCCTTTTCTACCTGCATAAAACCAAGGTCGAGGCCCGTACTGCGACCGAACACCTTAACAATGACAGTCACCTTTCGCTTCTCTTCGTCGATCTTTTCAATCACACCAGAGAAGCCACTAAACGGTCCATCAGTAACCTTAACGTTCTCGCCTACGATGTAAGGAATTTCGATTTCCTGAGGTTCATTCTCAAGCTCGTCAACCTTACCGAGGATACGGTTCACCTCGCTCTCACGAAGGGGAGTGGGGTTATCCATTCCACCGAGGAAACCCAACACATTAGGTGTGTTGCGCAACTCGTGAACGGTTTCACCAACTAGTCTAGCCTCAACAAGAACATAGCCGGGAAGATAGAGACGTTCCTTGATAACTTGTTTGCTACCACGGAGTGCTTTCACCTTCTCGGTTGGAATGAGTACTTGCGAAACATGGCCACCGAGGCGGCCATTCTTAATTTCAGCATCAATGTACTCTTTAACCTTCATTTCTTTTCCGCTTACAGCACGCAAAACGTACCATGCCATTTCTGCTTGTGCCATATCAACTTAAATTTGAGGGTAAATAAGTTGCATGATTGACTCAAATACCGTATCCATGAGATACACCACGAGTGCTATGATGATGGAAGCTGTTAACACAACAATCGCGCTGTGAGTCAACTCCTTTCTCGTAGGCCACGTGGTCTTATGAGATAATTCGTCGTATGAATCTTTGCAATATGCAATTACTTTCTGGAACATATATGTATCTATTAGCACGGGAAGAGAGGCTCGAACTCCCGACACCTGGTTTTGGAGACCAGTGCTCTACCAACTGAGCTATTCCCGTTTAATAGGGCTCGCCTCAAGATGGAGGCAAGCACCTATATTGTTTTATCGGTTAATCCCGCGTATTAGTCGAGGATTTCAGTAATCTGACCAGAACCTACTGTACGACCACCTTCACGGATAGCGAAGCGGAGACCTACGTTGATAGCTACAGCGTAGATGAGTTCTACAGAGATTTCTACGTTATCGCCAGGCATTACCATTTCAGTACCTTCGGGGAGGTGGATTTCACCTGTACAGTCCATAGTACGGAGATAGAACTGAGGACGATACTTGTT
>ERZ1032078.526-NODE-526-length-14946-cov-6.429723_pt1 | contig 14946 bp, 8 predicted proteins | sample MGYA00517101_ERZ1032078 | MGnify/ENA primary metagenome ERZ1032078 (study PRJEB33719, sample SAMN04261301) | wastewater metagenome | biome: rural village; feature: human; material: feces | host: Homo sapiens | place: El Salvador | collected 2013-01-14 ... | reverse complement strand
GGTAGTCGCTTTTGTTTTCTTCCTTTTTTTACATTTTGTTGACATTTGTTTAAATTTATAGGGACCAAATTGATATTATAATCGTTAATAAATCGTGTAATTGAAAGAAAAACCAATAAAAATAATCTATATTAGTTATGAGAAAGAAGTATCAACAGTTTCATTCCGCAACGATGAAGGCTTTCAGGATAGCCTTCGTGATGCTCTTTTTGTTGTCTAATTGTGCTATAGTTATGGCGCAATCGCCCAACAAGAAGATTAGTGTCACATGCAAAAATGAGCCATTGGCGAGTGCACTGAAAAAGGTAGAGAAGGCATCGGGCTATAAGGTGCTCTTCACTTATGACGAGGTGCAGAACTACAAGGTTACCATTTCTGCCAAGGGGCAGGAGGTGAGCCATGTACTGAAAACCATCTTCGACAAGTTGCCGTTCGACTATAAGTTTAAAGGCAAATACATTAATGTCAGTAAAAGGGAAAGACGCATTCTCAATATTTCCGATGGACCCGAAAAAGGAGACCACATCGTGCGTGGTGTCGTTTTTGACGTGCATGGCAGTCCCATTCCTGGTGTTCTTATTACTGTTGTTGGTAAGCATCGTGGCACTACCACAAATGTTGAGGGTGTTTTCGGACTTGACCTTCAGGCATCGAAAGCACTCGTAGAATTCTCTTTTATTGGTATGAAGAAGAAGAGAGTGACTCTTACGTCGCAGAGTGCATACGTTAAGGTTACTCTCGAAGACGAGTCGCATGAGTTGGGCGAAACCGTCATTACGGGTTATCGCAACGTTAACAAGAACAGCTATACCGGTAGTTCTACACAGATTTTAGGTGACGACTTGCGCAAGGTTTCTCAGACCAATATTCTTGACGCTATCCAGAGTTTCGACCCTTCGTTTCGTATCATGGACAACACACAGTTCGGTTCAGACCCTAATGCTATGCCAGAGATGACCATTCGTGGTCAGTCGGGTGTGGGCAACCGTGCTTTGGATACCGACCAGCTCTCAAAGTCAAACCTTAAGAACAATCCTAACCTTCCTACATTTATCATGGACGGCTTCGAGGTGAGCATCGAAAAGATATACGACCTCGACCCTACACGTATTGAAAGTATCACTATCCTGAAAGACGCTGCAGCTACAGCCATTTATGGTTCGCGTGCAGCCAATGGCGTTGTGGTAGTAACTACCGTTGCTCCAAAGCCGGGTGAGGTACGTGTGTCTTATGGTTTTACTGGTACATTGGAAACTCCTGACCTTCGCGACTACAACCTTGCCAACGCTTCAGAGAAGTTGGAGATAGAGCGTCGTGCGGGATATTTTGAAAAGAATGGTCCCAGTACAAACAACATTACAAGTGAGGCTGATGGTGTGAATGCTTATAACACCAAACTGGCTCTTATTAAGAGAGGTATAGACACCGATTGGCTCTCTATACCATTGCGCAACGGCTTCGACCAAAAACATAGCGTATTTATTGAAGGTGGTACACAGAACTTGCGTTATGGCATCGATGGCTCTTTCAACAAGGTGCAGGGTGTCATGAAGGAATCAGGTCGTGACCGCTATAGTGTAGGCGTTTCGCTGGACTATCGCTTGAAGAAATTCCAGGTGAAGAACACATCAACATTTAATCATACAAAGTCGAAGGAATCTCCTTATGGCTCGTTCGGTGATTATACTGGACTGATGCCATACGATACTCCTTACGAGAATGGTGTGCTAACACAGAAGCTCTACTATTCAAGAAACAGTAGCAACAGATATGTCAACAACCCTCTTTATGAGGCAACACTTGGCAACTACAACTGGAGTTCGTATGATGAGTTTGTCAACAACCTTAGCTTCAACTGGTATATCAACGACTACTGGATGGCTAAGGGACAGTTTAGCGTGACCAAGAAATATAGCCGTAGTGAGCGTTTTGTAGACCCGTTGTCGTCAAAGACAAGTGTTGATAGCGACAATGCGTCTACTATGAAGGACAAGATGGGTGACCTCTACACAACATCAGGCAACAATCTGACTCTTGCCGGCAACGCATTCATCTATTACAACCAGAGCTTCGGCAAGCACAACCTTAACGGTTCGGCAGGTTGGGAGGTCAACACCTCTAATTATGACAATACGTCTGCACATTATCGTGGATTCCCGTCAGGCCAGTTCCATTCTATCAACTATGCCAACGAGATATACAAGAAGCCGACAAAGACAGAGGGAACATCGCGTATGGTGAGTATGCTTGCTACTGCCAACTATACCTGGAACAACATCTATCTGCTTGACTTGTCGGTACGTTTCGACGGTTCTTCAGAGTTCGGTTCTAACCAGCGTTGGGCTCCTTTCTTCTCAACAGGTGCGGGTATCAACATCCACAACTACGACTTCCTTAAGGGCAACAAGTATATCAACAAGTTGAAGCTTCGCGGTTCGTATGGACGTACTGGTAAGGTCAACTTCCCTGACTATGCTGCCCAGACAGTTTACGAGCCTCTCTTCGACGAGTGGTATGCTACAGGTTATGGTGCCGTATTGAAGGCTTTAGGTAATAAGGACCTGACATGGGAGAAGACAGATAAGTACGACTTCGGTATTGAGACACAGCTTTTCAATGAGCGCCTCACTCTCGATTTTGACTATTACTATGAGAAGACCATCGACTTGGTGAACGATGTAACACTTTCAAACACTTCTGGCTTCTCTACCTATAAGAACAACATGGGTGAGGTTGAGAACAAGGGTATTGAGTTGACTGCCCGCTACGATGCTATCAAGAACAAGAACTGGCTTGTAGCATTCTGGGGAAACATTGCTCACAACACCAATAAGATTCTGAAGATTTCCGATTCGCAGCGTGCCTACAACAAGCGTGTTGCGGATTTCTATAAGAAGGACCAGCTGAATCAGGAGAGCATTGGTTCTTCGCTTACCGATGCCAATTATTCAGTACCTATAGCACAGTATGAGGAGGGTCAGTCGTTGACATCTATTTGGGCTGTCAAATCATTGGGTATCGACCCGAGCACTGGTAAGGAAATATTCCTGAATCGTGACGGTACTGTTACAAACAAGTGGGACGCAACTCAAGAAGTGGTATGTGGTAATACACAGCCTGACTTCAATGGCGCTTTCGGTGTAAACATAAGTTACAAGCAATGGAGTCTCTTCGCTTCGTTCCTCTATGAGTGGGGCGGACAGCAGTACAACCAGACATTGGTAGACCGTGTTGAGAATGCTAATATCGAATACGGCAATGTTGACTTGCGTGTACTAACCGACCGTTGGCAGAAGCCGGGCGACGTAGCTCAGTTTAAGGACATCAAGGACGCTTCGCTCACCACACTGCCTACATCACGTTTTGTACAGGACAACTCATTCTTGCGTCTTAATGCGTTGACACTGACATATGACTTTAACAGAGAGTGGCTGAAGCGCAACTTAGGTTTGAGAATGTTGCGTCTGGAGGCAAGCACCAGCGACCTTATCAACTGGAACACAGTAAGACAGGAGCGCGGTCTTAGTTATCCTAAATCTTACAAGTTTAACTTCTCTGTGAAAGCTCAATTCTAAAAACAGAACACTATGAAAAAGATATATTTCAACATATTATCCTTGATGTTGGCAGTAGTCAGCTTCTCATCATGCTCAGACTGGCTTGATGTCAATCCGTCAGACGAGATCAAGGAGGAATTCTTATTCGAGAACGGCGACGGTTTTCAGACAGCCTTGAATGGTATCTACCGTCAGATGGCTTCTTTCAGTCTTTATGGCAGCAATCTTACTTGGGGTATTGTCGATGCATGGGGACAGGCATATTGTCTGGAGAAAGCTCCTACTGCTGGTGCTGGACAGGCAATGCATCAGATTGCCAGTCTGAAGTTCAGCAATTCCCAGCTTACTCCTACAACCGACAATATGTGGAATACAGCATGGAACACAATCGCCAACTGCAATAACTTGATTCAGCAGACAGAGAAAGCCGACTCTACCATATTCTATAAAAGCGAATATGAGCGACAGCTTATCCTTGCTGAGGCTATCGGCCTGAGAGCGTATATGCACTTCGATCTCTTGCGTATCTATGCTCCAGCTCCGGCGGCTAATCCTGGTAGCAATACATACATTCCTTATGTCAACTACTATCCGGCTTATGTCAATGATAACATCTCGGTATCAGAATTTCTGGATCATGTCATTGCCGACCTGAAGAAATCACAGTCTATACTCTACAAGCTGGAAGTGGAAGGCGAAAAGCCAAGGAGCTTCAAGCCAAAGGACCGTTTTGCAAATACAGCATCGGGCAAGAACCTCTTCTATGTATTGCGTGGCTATCGCCTCAACTATTGGGCAACGACTGCTCTTCTCGCCCGTGTGTATCTTTATGCAGGCATGAAGCAGGAGGCTTACAACGAGTGTAAGATTCTTATCAACGAGGAGAATAAGTATGGTTTCTTCAAGGCTGTCACATCTACTTACTCTGGTCCGAAAAATATTGAGGCTGGTAACATAAAGATGTACGAGAACATAATTTTCGGACTTTATTCGCCCAAGGACCTTGTGGATTGGGATGCAACGATTAACCACCATTCGGATGGTGCGGATGAGTATTATCAGTTCTATCTCAGTTGGAGTAGTGATATGGTGGACGAATATTTCGGCGATGAGAAAGACAAAGACTGGAGATGTAAGTATCAGTTTGAGCCTAAGTATTACGACGAATATTATCGTCCGTTGAAGTACTACAAGCAGTCGGAGAGTTCGGAGTTCGGTCCTATCAATAATCAGACTATCCCGATGATTCGTATGTCGGAGATATATTACATAGCAGCAGAATGTGTCTACGACCCGGCTGATCCTGCTAAGGTAGAAGAGGCAAAGGGTTATCTAAAGACTGTGAAGCAGGGTAGAGGTATAAGCAAACCGGATTTCGGTGACGTGTCATCAACCGAGAAGTTCTTGAAGGTTCTTTTCGACGACGAACGCAGAGAGTTTGTTGGCGAGGGTCAGACATTCTTCATCTACAAGCGTCTTAATCGCATATTGCCAAGTTATGACCTTGGCGACATTCCGGCAATGAATGAAAACTTCGTTTTGCCGAAGCCAGAGTCAGAAAGTAACATAAAGTAGAACTCTTAAAAGGAACATATCAATATGAAGATAAAGAATCGTATCTTGGCAGCATTGGCAATAGGCTGTCTTGCGCTGCCTCTGGCATCATGCTCGGAGGAAGGTATCTTGGTCAATAGTAACGATAAGGCCTATATTGTCTTTGACAAGGACTTCACTAAAGATACTACCACCGTATCGTTCAGAATGTATAAGGACGGTGAGAATGCCAGAATAGCAATCCCCGTAAGTACATTCGGACAGGTGCAGACTGAAGACCTACATTTCCGTGTGGCTGTTGATGAATCGCGCACTACACTCGCTCCTGAATACTACAAGTTGCCTGATGATTGTGTGATTAAGGCCGATCAGGAAGATAACGAGATATATGTAGAGTTGATGAAGTCGCCTGAGATGGAGACCAAGACATTTGTTCTCGCCCTTCAAGTAGTGGAGGAAGGTAAGGTAAAGCAAGGCACCAGAGAATACTCACGTGCACTTATCAATGTTACAGACCGACTCTTCCAGCCAGATTGGTGGTCGATCAACGATCTTGGTGATGAAGATAGCCCCCGCAACTCTGTAACATCATATTATTTAGGTGTGTATACCGAAGACAAGTATCTGATGTTCCTCGAAGAGCTGAAGAAGGACGATATGGTATTTGACGGTAAGAATAAGCAGGTGCTGCGCAAGTATGCCATCAAGCTGAAGAATACTCTTAAGAACATCAATGCTGATAGGGAGGCTCATGGCTTAGGTCCGCTTACCGACAGCAAGACGGGAATTGAAATTGAAGTGCCCATTGCGGGATAATAACAATTAAAGTGAAGAAGAATATGAAAAAGATATTTTTATATGCTTGCCTCTTGGCCACTATGGGAAGTGCTGTGAGTTGTATCAGCGATGACAACAACTACGATTATACTGAGGTGAACCAGATTAAGGGAGGCAACTGGAACTTCCAGAACATCGAAGACAAGTACAACTTGGCTGTAGGTCAGGAGGTGACAATATGTCCTACATTTGAGTTTACCATCGACAAGGAGAATCCTGATGTAAGCTTCGAATGGACTATGGACGGTCAGAAAATAGAGGGTGCTACACAGCAAAGCCATACGTTTAAGTTTGACAAGAGCGGTACACACGAGGTTTCTTTCTATGTCATCGACAATAAGAGTGGACTGAAGTATGGTGCCAGCACCGTCATCAAGGTGATGGCTGCCTATCAGAGAGGTTGGTTAGTTATGACCAAGGCTGATGACGGCAGGGCTGTCCTCAACTTCATCACACCGTCAACCATGCAGTATAAGGCTACTTACGAGGGTGACGAATTTACACGAGACTCTGTCGTTTACAAGTCATGCGAATTGGATGTCAACAAGAATCTCGGCAAGAACCCTACCGGTATGATTCTGAACATAGGCAATGCCGACTATAATGGTTATTATGGTATGGAGGTGTACGACGAAGTGGTTGTCAAGTGCGACAATTGGGAAGAACTTAATGGTAACACTTTGGAACACGAGGTGTACAGCCTTGAAGAGTTTGGAGGTGACGAGCCTGCCGGTATCAAGTTGGCCGAAGGTGCTTATACTTATAGTATGAAGGCGGTGCGCGCAGAGGATGGCTTCATCTATTGCAATGCGAAGCCTAATGCTGCCGACTTCCATGTAGGCAACTACATCTCTATACCTATTAATAATGGTATGAAGTTCAAGCGTCTGTTCCAGAACTACAAGTATGGTGGCAACTATGGCAACACAATCTTTGCCCTTACCGAGGACAACACACTGAAGGTTATAGTCGATATGGGCACACCTACATATTCTGATCCGTCTATTAGCGACAACAACCGTCGCCTGTCGGGCAATGTATGCGATGTGGTTGTGAAGGGACATTACGACATTGATATGGAGAAGATGGCAGACGACATAATCGAGTTGCGTCCTGCTTATTGCGCTCCAGAGAATGGTCGCGACTACACAACAGCCAAGCCAAGATATGTAGCGCTTGTACAAGACCATCAGACCAAGGCGTATACACTTATGAGTTTCAAGGTACAGGCTTCAGCTTACAATTTCTCTAAAGAGTATATATTCTTGGAGGAATGGCAGAACCGTCCTTTCGGCACTATCGACAACTACAAGGATATGGCTGTGTTCTCTAATCACAACTATGTTATTATTGCTGATGGTAACAAGTTGTACTATTGCCAGTATGGTACAGTACCAAAGTCTACACATGAGCTGCTTGGTGAGAGAAAACTTATTAAGACTTTCGATCACGACATTGTGTCGCTTGATGCCAACGATTTGCAGGTAAATACATATAAGCAGAAGTATGAATATCCTGGTCAGTTGGGTGTTGCATTGGACAATGGCGAATTCTTCATCTTCTCAATCTTAGAGCATGAGGATGCTATGAAAGACTGCGAGTCTGTGACAGTAAAGCAGGAGTTCCCAAATGAGTTTGTACAGAACAATAAGTTTGGCAATATCATCGATGTACTCTACAAGGGAGGTCGTGCCAAGGGCTACTTCAATTATGAGTTCTAAAGCATAAATAATAAAGGTTTCGCATGCCATAAGCATGCGAAACCTTAAAAACTTAAGTCAACAATGTCATTCTAATATATGAAATAACAATTATCAATATGAACAATAAATCTATTTTGTTGTCAGCACTTGGTCTGGCGCTTTGCGCAACTACACAAGCGCAAGTTGAATCAACGGCTACTGACGCTAAGCCTCTTGCCAATTATGAATTGGCCGAACAGTTCAAGGAGTTTGGATTGGGTGGCAAGTCAACTCGTATTTCGCTTACGGTCCTACCTAACGCCATCAACAACACGGACAATTTTTGGTATTACTTTGATACATCAAGGAGTACTGATTTCTATCTTGTTTGTCCGGCACAACGCAAACAGGAGAAACTTTTCGACAATAATCTCATGGCAGAACAGTTGAGCCTGAAGGAAGACGGTGCCATTGATGCAAGAAGTCTCAGAATTTCACCTACGAAGTTTGCAAAAGACCTTTCGTGGTTTGAGTTTGAACATCGTGACAAGTACTATCGATTCAACCGCTACACCAATACGCTTACCGATATTGAAGTAAAGAAGGACGAAGAAGAAAAGGAAGTGATATACAGCTGGATGAAGTTCTCGCCCGACCGTAAATACATTCTTTATGCCAAGAACTACAACCTTTATGTGAAAGGTAATAAGGCTAAGGGAATGGACACAACGGAAGTGCAACTTACCTTCGACGGTGAGAAGAACTTCTCGTACGGCAATCCCAGAGAAGAAAAGGAAAAGTCAAGAAAGGATGCAAAGGTCGCTACCAATGCACGCTGGTGTCCCGACAGCCGTCATGTATTCATAATCAGAGACGACGATCGTAAGTGTAGAGACAACTGGGTAATCAACTCACTTACCAAGAAGCCAAGTCTCGTATCGTTCAAGTACGAATATGCAGGTGACAAGAATCTCACACAGTATATTCTGAATATAATTGATGTTAAGGAACGTACTTGCAAGAAACCTGCGGTAGAGAAGTGGCAAGACCAGTATATACAGTATGTACACGCTACTCCTGACGGCAAGTTGATTTTCTTCGAGCGCAACAAGCGTACATGGGATCAGGTAGACCTTATATCAGTCAACACTTCAACTATGGAAGTTAAGACTATCGTCCATGAGGAAGAAAAGCCATATCGCGACCCACATGCCAAGAGCGTATGTATTCTCAACAATGGTAAGGACATACTTTTCCGTTCGGAGCGTACGGGGTGGGGTCATTATTATCACTATGACGGCAACGGAAAACTCTTGAATACAATCACTTCTGGCAACTGGGTAGCTGGCAATGTCTGCTCTATTGACACTTTGGGACGTACTATATATCTTTATGGATATGGCAAGGAAAAGAACATCAATCCACACTACTATACAGTATATAAGGCTCATATCGATCGTGAGGGCGTGACACCTGTAGCTGTAGAGGATGGACAGCACAATGCCAGTTTCCTGGCTTCAAACCGTTATTTCATTGATACCTATTCAAAGGTTAATCAAGAGCCGATAATCACTTTGAAGGATAACAACGGAAAGACCGTGCTGAAATTGGCTCAGCCTGATTTGAGCAATGTCAAGGCTAGGGGATGGGTTGCTCCAGAACCGTTTAGTGTAAAGGCTGCTGACGACCGTACTGAACTGTATGGCGTAATGTACAAGCCTGCCAACTTCGACCCAAAGAAGAAATATCCTATTGTGTCTGTAGTATATCCTGGTCCTTACTATGGATTTGTACCTACAACTTTCGCACTGAGCGAGAATCATTGTTCGGCTATGGCACAGCTTGGAATGATTGTTATAAAGGTAGGACACCGTGGTGACACTCCTATGCGTGGTAAGGTATACCATGTGTTCGGCTATAACAATATGCGCGACTATCCGCTGGCTGACGACAAGTATGCCATTGAGCAGCTTGCAAAGCGCTACGACTTCATCGACATAAACCGTGTTGGTATCTTCGGACACTCGGGTGGTGGATTCATGGCTGCTGCTGCTATCCTTACTTATCCCGACTTCTACAAGGCTGCCGTGTCTTGCTCGGGCAATCACGACAACACCATCTATAACCGTGGTTGGGTGGAGTGCTACAATGGTGTACGCGAAGTTGAGAAGACTGTGACCGACAGCTTGGGCAACAAGAAGACCGAATACGAGTATAAGTATAGTGTGAAGACCAATCAGGAATTGGCAAAGAACTTGAAGGGCAATCTGCTCTTGGTGACAGGTGATATGGATGTCAATGTTTCTCCTGCCAATACCTATCGTCTTGCCAATGCACTCATGAAGGCAGGCAAGGACTTTGACATGCTCGTTATACCTGGAGCCGGACATGGATATGGTTCGTATGAAGACTACTTCGAGCAGAAGATGTATCGCTACTTTGCAAAGCATCTCATCGGCGACTATCGTTCTGACAATTGGGGAGACAATATCTACCGTACTAAATAGAACAAAGATTTACCGAAGTGACTATAAGGAGGGTGTGGTGTCCATGCCATACCCTCCTACAATTTAAACAAAAAATGACTTGGGTATGAATAAACTAATCGCACTTGTAGCTTGCACATTGATGGCAAGCTATTCTTTTGCACAGCAAAAACGTCCGCTTGACGTTGAGGCTTGTACTTCATGGAACCGTATCGACAATCCCAAACTGTCGCCTACTGGTAGATATGTGACTTACAAGATTGTGCCTACCGAGCGAGGCTATTCCGATAGCGACAAAATACCGACTATACTCTACGACAGTAAAACAAGAAAGAAGTGTTTGGAGTTAAGCAATGTTGATAATTTCAAATATTTCAATCAAGACAAGCAACTCAGTTATACGCAGACCGATACCGCCGGAAATACCATCACCTACATTCTTGATTTGCCATCGGGCAAGAAGACATTGTGGCAGCATCCCGAATCGTTTGCACCGGTAAAGGGGGCACAAATCTCTGCTTCACAAATCAATATAGCTGAGGATAAGGCTAAGAACATAATGAGCCATAACGACCTTATCATCAGAAGCCTTAAATCCAAGGATACTCTTTGTATTGAGAACATTGTCCGTTATGATATCTTCAACGCTGGAAAAAACATCCTGTTCTTACAGGATAAGGGCGAAATGCGACAGATGAAGTACGGTCCGATAATGGGACCATACAAAGTTCTGCTTAAAGGCAAGAAAAACGTTATGCCTGCTTACTTCAATTTCGACCAAAAGACTCTTGCAGGAAAGTTTGACATAAAGGACTCGCTGTATTGTAGATTCAATCTGAAGGACAATTCCATTGACACCGTGTTGTGTTTGAACGAGATTCCAGTACCGGAGAATATGAAGATAGCCCGAATCAATTTCACTAAAAATCCTAACTATGTGATGTTGGAGATAGGCGATAAGGACAAATTCGGCAAAAAGAGAAAGAAGGAAACACGAACGAAAGACGACAGCTTTGAATTGGAACTTTGGACTTGGGACGAAGTGGAAGTACCAACCTTGCAGACTGCCAGTACATATCAGCGTAGTGCATATGACAAGTATATGTATAATCTCAAGACACACGAACTTGTAAATATAGCCCCCGTTGAAGCCAATATGAATTTGCCTTATCGTGCTTTGGGCGACGTCAATTACCTTATATATACTGTAGAAACACCTTATCTTAAGGAAAAGGAATGGCGAGAGAAAATACCATTCGACATTTATTCGGTTGACATACATACCGGAATAAGCAAGTTGATAGGCAAGGAATATAGAGAACAGCCGAAATGGTCGCCTACTGGAAGATGGGTAATGATGTACGATCCTCATGCCAAGAACTGGAACAAGTTTGACGCAAAGACAGGAGAGATAATCAATGTTTCTGCCGACATACCTTATCCGGTCTATGATGAGAAATACGACAAGCCGGCACCTGCGCCAGCATATGGTATTGCTGGATGGACATCAGACGGTAAGTACGTATTTGTGATGGATGGCTACGACTGGTGGAAGATAGCTCTTGACGGTAAGGAAAAAACAACATGCTTTACTCGTGGTTATGGTCGTAAGAACCAGATTTCATATAGAATACTCTATAGCAATATCGACAAGGAGATATACGAACCGAACGAGAAAATATACGTGTTGGGCATTCATATGAAGGATATGAGCCAGGCTATATGTCAGATAGACATGAAGGGTAATGTCCGTACTTTAATACATGAACAATGTGGATATCGTGTATTCGCTTTCTCCGACAACCGCAAGTATTGCCTGTGGGCACGCCAGAATGTGAGTACATTCCCTGATCTCTACCACAGCACATCTACCTTCACCGACATTAAGCGTGTGACTGACGCCAATCCTCAGCAGAAACAATATCTTTGGGGTAGCGTAAAAATAGTAGAATGGAAGAATTACGAAGGAAAGCAAAACCGCGGTTTGCTATATCTGCCAGAGGGCTACGACAGCAAGAAGACATATCCCGTCATCGTACAGTTTTATGAGACACACACAGAGGAGAAAAATCATTATATCATGCCATTGCTGAGCAGTGCAATGGCCAACGCTACCTACGCCATGAGCAATGGCTACATCATGTTCATGCCCGACGTACACTTCACCATCGGCACACCTGGACAGAGCACATACGATGCTGTAGTAAGTGGAGTAAACTGGCTTATCGACCAGGGCATAGCCCATAAGGGCAAGATAGGATTGCAGGGACATAGCTGGTCGGGATTCCAGACTACATACCTCGTAACCAAGACCGACATCTTCGACTGTGCACAGATAGGCGCTCCTATCACCGATATGGTGACGGGCTACTTAGGCATCAGAAACGGAAGCGGACTGCCTCGCTACTTTATGTATGAGGACACGCAAAGCCGAATGGGTGCCACGCTGTGGGATGCCAAGGAGAAGTATAAAGCCATGTCGCCAATAGTGGATGCCGATAAGATACATACTCCGTTGCTTATCTTCCACAATGACAATGATGAGGCTGTAGCTTACGAGCAGGGTAGGGCACTGTATCTCGCAATGAGAAGATTGCAGCGTCCGGCATGGATGGTCAACTACAAGGGTGAGGGACATTTCGTGCTGAAGCCAGCTGCCCAGAAAGACTGGACCATACGCATGATGCAGTTCTTCGACTACTATCTGAAGGGCACCAAAGAGCCCCGATGGATGAAGGAAGGCATACAGTTGAAGGACAGAGGCTATGACCAGAAGTATGATTTAGTAAAATAAAAATCGTTTTTTTGTTTATTTGCGCGAAAATGTATACCTTTACGCCTAAATTTTAAAAGCGTAAAAAACAAATGGGCATAAAAAAGGCGAAAAAAGAAGATTCATTTAAAGAATTGTTTGAAGAAAACTATTCTCGCCTTTTTTATGCCGCTTTGTTTATACTGAATGACGAGGCTAATGCTCACGACATTGTAGAAGAATACCTTATAGACCTTTGGGAAGACTTTGACCCGGACTTGGTTTATGCCAAAAATTATCTGTTTAATGGTATCAAAAGAAGATGTCTTGACTTTATCAAACACGAGAACGTAAAGAATAAATACGCACAACTATACTTGGCACTTCATAACGAGACTAACTTTCATATAAGCGACGACGAAGAAGATGAAAGAATGGCTGTCATTGAACAGGTAATGGAAGCTATGCCTCCACGCACTAAGTTTATAATCGAGCAATGCTACTTTGAAGGCAAGAAGTATGACGAAGTTGCAGAGATACTTGGACTTAGTCGCGACGGCATCAGAAAGAACATAATGAAGGGCTTGGCTTTGTTAAGAGATGCTTTTTCTGTAAATTACAAGAAAGGTCAAGTGACCAAATCGCAACAAGAGTCGTTATAACTAATAATGAATAAACTATTATGAATAGCAAGGAAGATATAAAAGGTATAGAATTGCTCGACATGTTGGAGCAATCGGACAATCCTACATTGTCCGACTTCCAAGCACTTCTCTCTGATGAGGAAAGTGCCGAGGATGCGCGTCTCATCTTGGAGTATCGCCTTGCCAAGGCAAAGACTATACATTCTATCGACACTGACAGAGAATGGAAAAGGATCTCTCAAAGAATTCAGGAACCAAAGAAAACTCCTGACATTTTCAGCATACGCAATGTTTTCTATGCTGTAGCTTCGGTTGCAGCGGTAGTATTGGTAGCATTCGTCTTCACACAATTCCCAAAACAGGACGTCGGCATGCTCGCATTCGAATCGAACGATGCACCCAAGGAAATACTCATGGGCAACGAGGAAGACGATATGGAACCTATCCAGCCTACAGCAGGCATAACAAACACCGGCATCGTTGTCAACAGCACAAAGGCCGACTTCTCAAGGGTTAAGGCTACTTCGGGCGAGCCTGAGATGAAGACTATCTCTACGCCACGAGGCAAAGACTATGAGCTGGTGTTGTCTGACGGAACAGTTGTATTGCTCAATGCCGATAGTAAGATAACGTTCCCCACACGATTTACGGGCAACAAACGAACAGTCAAGCTTGTCGGCGAGGCTTACTTCAAGGTGAGCAAGAACAAGCATTGCCCCTTTATCGTAGAGACAGGCAACCTTTATACAAAGGTATTGGGCACCGAGTTCAACCTCAAGGCTTATCCGCATTCTGATGTCAACGTTACGCTTATCAAGGGTTCGGTAGCTGTAAATGCCGAGGGCAAGGAAGTGATGCTGAAGCCAGGCGAGAATGCTGAATACAGCGAGAATAAGGATATAGAAGTGACAACGGTTGATACCGAGGGCTACATACAATGGAAAGACGGCTACTTCTATTTCGACAATGTGCCGCTGATTGACGTGGTGCGCGACTTGGGACGATGGTATAACGTGAACATCGAGATACGCAACAATTCGCTGATGAGCTACCGCCTGCACTTCATTGCATCGCGCAAGGCAAGCATCAAGGAGTTTGTCGACAATCTAAACGAATTCAATTATCTGCACGTAGTACACAAGGACAACAAGCTGATAATCGACAGAAAGAAGTAAAACTTTTTTAATCCTATATGAGAGGAGTTCTTTTGGAGATATTCAAAAGGACTCCTTTTTGTTTCATAAGTATGTATTGTTCCGATAAATATTTTGTTGCTTGCGTAAAACGACTCCTTTTGCCTTTCAAATGGGTTCGTCCGATATTTTGTTTTACAGTAAATTATAACAGTCTTATAAGATATAGCTATAAAGCAATATATATTACTTTACCATTTATATTATATATACTTGGACATTTATATTATAGATACTTGTC
>ERZ1032078.522-NODE-522-length-14992-cov-6.657896_pt1 | contig 14992 bp, 15 predicted proteins | sample MGYA00517101_ERZ1032078 | MGnify/ENA primary metagenome ERZ1032078 (study PRJEB33719, sample SAMN04261301) | wastewater metagenome | biome: rural village; feature: human; material: feces | host: Homo sapiens | place: El Salvador | collected 2013-01-14 ... | reverse complement strand
ATATAGCTGGTGTATTCCGGGAACCACTTATCTAGCAGTTCATCCGTCTTCCGCTGATGCGTCCCACCTTCATTGCATACTTCTGCACTTTCTCTTTCAATACTGCTGTATCTATAATATTTGTCTTGTTCATATCTTTAATTCTTTAATGTTTAAATTGTGATACCTTTTATGTTATAGAGTGGGAAAAAGTAACCTTGCTATCACTGGAAACGAAAAAACTTGTGGCATCCGGCATGACAGCCTTTTGTACCCGCTAGGCGTCCTGGCGGATGTGAAATCCGCCATAAAAAAGGTTCGACCTATTAAAACTAATTCTACTTTGTTATCTTAATTTCTTGATAAAATCTTATAGCGTTTTCTTTATTACTGTTCTAACGCCGTAGCGATAAACCTTCACCAAAATGATGCAAAATCAAAAACAACTGCCAAGCAGATAAGCAATGGCAGTTGTTTGGAGATTATATTATATACGATAGATTTATGCTAAAACAGGATTTGGCTGAGCAACCGTTGGTGGTGTCTCTACCGGCTCCACTGTCTTAACAGTTGAGCCAACCTTAACCTTGTCAACTACAGTATCAATCCATCCCTTCACAATGGCTGCCCAATTCTTAACCTTCTGCGTGATAGGCTCAATGTATTGATCATAAACACTTGCCAAAAGATCCAAGAGCTTCGGTAAATTTCCAAGCAAATATTCACTCGTATTCCAAGCCACAAAAACGGAAATAATCGAAGTTACAAACATGCCAAGGAAACCATCTCCCAACAATGTGAATATAACATCTACCAAAGAAGCAGTAAACAAAGATACCAACACTATTGCTGCAACACCCAATGCACATACCACAAGAGCACCCAGAATCCATTTGAGGACAGTCTGCCAACGCTTCAAATCAATTTTGCCCTCTTTCAGCTCTCCTGTCAAGGAAAGCGTCTCGATACCAGCACTCGCTAAAGCTCCCAACAAGCTCGCAGGAATCGGCTCCTCAGAAAGTTTAACCTTACCAGTATGCTGTCCTACACAAAGAATTGCAGCTGCGAGGAAACGATACTCCTCTTTACTCATGTCAATCTGGTGAGCCAATTCAATAATCGCAGAAGCATCAACATTCGTATTTACGAATTCTGCCAAGTTTTCTACCGAAAAATTGTCATTAAACTGAGTTTCAATCTTAGAGATAAGATCTTCAACAGAAAGTTTTGCATTTGATTCCTGCAAAGATGTTACTTCTTCAGCCGACAATTCCTGCTGCTGAGCCACCTGAAAAGCAGTAAGGATACCACTAAGATACTTCACACGGGTTTCCTCCTCCATATCTTTAATTACACTCTCCAACTTCTCACGGAGAATGGCTTTCTCTGAGGCTGAATTGGCAGCAAACTGACTATCAAATTCTGTGATTCCCTGCAGGATATCATTGCATACTTCCTCTGCTTCGATCTGGGTCATATCCAACTTATCCATCAAATAGCGCTGAACTACCTCGTTGATAGGTTCAACCTTAGCCTGCTCACGAAGATTCTTAATCTCTTCCTGTGACTCACTCATAGCCTTAACAGCAGCGTTCAATGTCTCATTAGAAAATACATTTGTCTTCATATTGTTTATATTTTAAATGTTATTATTTTGTTTTCTACTAACATAGAGTGGAAAGTTGGATTTATCTATCACTCAATTTCAGGATTTTTTCAACCGAATTGGTTCTTCCTGTTTTTCTGGCTCCTTTTTAGCATACTCCAACATGTGTTCATCTTCTAAGAAATCCTGCATCTTTGAAATCACATAGTCAGCATACGCTGTATTATAATCTTGTATGTGGAATTCATGAAATACTGTTGCTATTGAAGTTTTCAGATTTTCTATAGCAGATTTCATTTTATGAATACCCGTTACATAATAGGCAAGTCCATCAGATACCACATACGAAGGATCACTATCACGGAATACTTGAGAATCAGAGAAAACATCTATCACTAATCGTTGCAACCAAGGCATACGGGAAGATTCACCTGTCAGTATCACAACTTCAGGAATACCATTTTTCTCCTTTGCTAGACGTTGTTTTACATCATTCATGTCCTGTAATAGTGTCTGGCGATATGGAGCAAGTATTTCATCTTCTAATTGTTTCTCAGAAATAACACAACTATCAAAGACACGTCTTTTACTATCATAACAGATGGTCCTATTTGATAAGTCCAAAAATAATGCAGATTTACCATAAAAACCACATTCAGGTCTCCATTTTTCTTTTTGACTCTTTAAATAGAGAATAACAGCATTACGCCAATCTATATCACTAGAACATAAGGCTTCACCTTCCTCTTTGGCTTTATTAAAATTTTCATCATGCTCTTCGAAATACTTGTAGATTAAATTCTCTATCGCACTATCACCATGGTTATAGACTTTTAGAAAAGATTGCTTTCCTTTTTCATTATAAGCAGTGAAATCAATACTTCTTGAATCTATATTTATAACCAACGCAGAGGAGACCGAAAAATTATCTTTATATTCACGTTCAGCTTTGAATTTGAAATAAGCTGCCATGCTATCAGGAATGACCCAATCCAAGGGAATGATACTGGAAATGAAATTCTTATATTCTTTAGCCTGAGCTATATTCTCTTTTCCTAATGCTACATAGATTTCGAAATTACGCTCACCAGTTACTGGATTATAATGCAAAAACTCCTGATTTTTCAATATATGTGCAAATACCAACCTAACAAAAGCCGCAAAGGCTTCTTTTTTCTTAGGTGTCATTGCATTCATAGGTCCTATGAAATCATTTGAGAAATCTGGCAAATAATAATCACGCATATCCCTTACAAATTGCCATTCTCCCGTTTCTCTATTACGCCAAACAGCAGATTCTACTTTACATGCCTCAGAAGTATCACCATCAAGAATGTGAAGACGCCCTACCACTCCACATCTGCTTTCTGTATCATAAAAGGAACCCGTAGTCTCCTTGTACCCGAAATTGATACCAATAATATACATAGCCTTAACCAATTTAAATAGAATATAGAAGTAAAGACTCTAATGATGAGTCCTTACTTCTATCGTATTAAAATCTTTCAAAAGCACACTTTTTAACCATCTTCTCTACAGTAAGTTCTTTTAGAATGCTATCTTTAAGACTTTGAACAGCCTCTCCCAACAACTTAGGAGAAAGATTTACATTTACAACTTTCTGCTCTTCGTAGAACGGAATCGAGAATCTTTGACGTTCACTTACAGACGTTCTATCTTTATAAATATTTCCTGAAAAAATAATATCACTATAAATAGTCTGAGTCATCTCTATGATTTTATTAATATCCCATTCGCTATCTATTGATACATTTTTTAAGTCAATATTTACTTCAGGTTTAATCATTATATTTGGGACAAGACCATGTAATGCTTTTCTAAAAGCCGACTCAAGTTTTTTTACTAAAGCCTCTTTTAGTTGTTGATTCATACTCTTGTTTACATCACGGGAGATTTCTCCATTTACACTATTAATGATTCTATTATTATGCTCTACCATAGCTGGAACAAAAGCTGCAGTGCAACAATTTCCATTTTTTTCCGGATATTCAGGTAATCCCAATTCCTTGAAATCATTTGCATTATATCTTAGTTCACCAGCATCAAACTTATCACATATTGCCCTGATTTTTGGCAACTGCTTGTTTCGAAGACTGACATTAAACTGCTCCCAAATCAGTTTTGCAAGTTTGTTATCATCATACTCAGCCCAAAATTCAGCAATCACATTCTCTACTCTCGGCTTCAATTGATAATGAGCATAGGCATAATAAGCGATACCATCAGATACCACATACGAAGGCTCACAATCACGATACACTTTAGAATCAGAGAAAACATCCTTAACTAATTTTTGAAACCACGGCATACGTGAAGCACCACCAGTAAGTATCACAACCTGAGGAGTACCTATCTGTTCATTCTCTAAACAAAGCTTTTCTGCATTTAAATCCTGGAACAACGTTTTACGATAAGGGACGAGTATTTCATCTTCCAATTGTTCTTTTTTAAGAGGATAAGTATCAAAAATACGACTTCCTACATCATAGCATATGCTTCTATTAGATAAATCCAACAGACAAACATCAAATTTAGTAGTATAAAAGTATTCCTTTGCATTTTTAATATGATGAACAACAGCATTATGCCAATTCAAGTTATGTGAAGCACATATTACTTTTGCATCTTGCTTAGCTTTTTTAAAATTTGCATCATACTCGTCAAAATACTTATAAATAAGATTTTCTACGGCACTAGCACCATGCTTTTCACCATAAGGCGGAATGGGTTTTGGAGCATTAGTGTCATAGGCCGTAAAATCTATTGTACTAGATCCAATATCAATAACTAACACAGAAAAATCCGAAAAGTTTTGATTTGGTTTTAGATCTGTTTTTTTCTCTACATTGAACTTGAAGTAAGCAGCATCGCTTTCTTTGATAATCCAATCTATCGGAATTATGTCTGAAATAAAATTCTTATATTCCTTTATTTGACTATCATCCCAACAAGAAGGACAAGCTGCATAGAGTTCGAAATTTCTCTCATCAGTAACAGGATTATAATGTAAATCTGTTCGATTTTCCAATATATGCTCAAACACCAACTTGATAAAAGCTGCAAAAGCTTCCTTATTTTTTGGGGTGATTTCATTCATAGGAGCCTTAAAATGTAAGGTAAAATCTGGCAATGCATATTCACGAATATCCCTAGCAAATTGCCATTCTCCTGTCTCTTTATTGCGGCAGACAGCAGACTCCACCTTACATGATTCTGGAGTATTGCCATCCAGAATATGAAGACGTTCAACCGTTCCTCTATTATTTTCTGTATCATAGAGAGATGCTGTTGTCTCTCCATGACCAAAATCGATTCCAATTAAATACATAGTTATTAATCTTTTATTCAATTATTATTTTTCTTTGGAACAAATAAATTACCAGGCAATATATAGCCGGCTTCATTTGTTATTGCAGGTAAATCTTGCGCTGGCGATAAAATATCCATAATTTCTGTTATATGAAACATATTTTCATTTGTCCCATTATAATTATGTAAAGTATAACCATTTTGGTATAAGATATTCTCAATACGCTTTTTAAAATACTCAGAGCAATCTGTACCAAACTCACCGCACGAAGAATATGCTTTTTGATACCATTCCAAAATATTCGGAAACGAATCAGAAAGTATTACCTTTTTAGGGGTTATAATTCCTTGTACGATTCCCAACAGTTTATCTATTTTTGAAACGATTTCTTCAAATGGAGTTACTATTGTTTCAACAATGACACCTCTTTCCTCTTTTTGAGGTTTGCCGGCAACCAATAAACCTACCAGTACTGATCCACCGAAAGATAACCCTCCCTTTACTATAAGAGGAATTTTGCGCAATAATGTATTCAAAACGACACCCATTGCAGAAGCAGCAATAATAGCAATACCTTTTTTATCATCACGTTTTTGAGGTGGATACTTAATATAGGTCTTCACCTCTAATGGAATTTCCAATAATTCCAACATATCCAACATTTCATTTCTAGCAAGCAATGGAACCTCCATGGCAATCACTTCTTCCTTTATCATTTTATGCAATTCGTTACGAAAGTATTGCACATTCCCCTCTTTCATAACTTCTTGCAAATGAATCTTATATGACTCTTTCATATGAATATTATTTAGATGGTACAAATATTTTCCCAGGGAAAACAACCTTTCCTGTTTTGCGATAAATGATTGAAGGTGAATACATCTTTACAACATCAAAATCACATCTAATTTCCTTTTCAAAGAAATCTTCATTTTCACCATTATATTCAACCACATCATAAAAAATTGAATATGCAATATTGACAATACGTTTCAATAAATATTCTTTAGCTTCTTCATTAAAAAATAAAGCATCAGCATATACCATTTGCAACCATTTTAATATATTAGGATAGCACTCATGCAATGGTAGCTGAACTGTAGTACTTTCGTCTGTATTCAAATCCACAAGTTCACGCACCAAGCCTTTCACTTCCTTGCGCAAATTGTCCACTAATTCTATCAAAACATTCTCATCATAAGTCTCTACCACAGAAGCCTTAGGTTGCTCAACAGCATTCGGAGTTTTCTTTTCTGCGTCTTTCTTCACAAAGAAAAATGCTAGTATGGCAAGAACTACTGAAAGACAAATACCCCATTCCATACCAAACTTATCTCCAATAACAGACACTCCAACAAGTGCTATCAGCGAGACAAGTAAATGCAGTAACCCACTATTAGAAGCCTGCTTCTCTTCTGGCTCTTCATTCTGAGAGATGTTGACTTCTATCTTTGATGGAACAACTATCAACTTAGTCAATTCACCCACGTACTCCTGTGCTACAGGGTTGAGACCATTGATTGCCCCAAACTCTTCTTTCAAAACCTTTCGAAAAGTAGATTTTATTTTCTCCTTTTCATTCGTTGCCACAGCTTTACGAAGCAACTCTTGATGTTCATTTGTTATCATACACTTATATTTTTATGGTTTGTAACTCGTTATTATTAAATGATGCCATTATAACATCACTATCTACAAATTTAATTGTATTAGTATTGCCTTCACTACTATCATAGAGATAAACTTTCTTTTTATCTGTCAGAAAAAGGCATTTAGTTTCATTATTATTTAACTCTAAATAAACTATCGTTTCATCCTTGCCTATATCAGAAAACAAAGAATAATCTTCATGTGTGAATTTATAATGATGAGAATTAAACTTTTTGTCTTTTGAGTCTGTTGCATACAAATACCCTTTTTCCCCACTGGCAAAGACTAACACATTGCCTTCTGTTTCCAACAGAGTACCGTCTTTCGACAAACCTGTGGCATAAGTTTCTGTATTTAAAACGAGCTTTATGCCACAAGAAGCTGCAGGCAACAATTTCAAGCATTTTGTACCATAAAAGATGGCACGCATACATTCACCTTGTTTCAACTGTACCTGCTCTTCACCACACTTAATCAAAGCATAGCCAAGCGCATCTTTAGACATATTAGCTATCAGGACATTGTAAAGCTTGTCAGATTTTTCATCCTGCCCATCTTCATTGCCTACGTATTGCTCAAACACCTTTTCTTTGTGATTCTGAACAATAATAATACCCTGATCTGGATTAAACATTTCGTGTCCCAAACAAGATAAGACTTCATAAATATCCTGTTTCAACTTTCGTCCCATCAACTCATACAAGCACACAACCCCAAAAGCTTCTTCCGGACTCAGTTGTCCCAACTCTTTCTCACATTGCGTGGTACAAGTTCTAAAGATTTTTGCACTAGGCAAGACTATGTTTCCTGGCTCTAGTTTCATATCTTTTGTAGGGGTAAATTCATTTATCCAAGAAACAACCTGTTCTTTAAGAGGTAACTTCTGGACTCTCTCCTTTTCTGACTGGTAAAACAAGTCACTATTTACCAAATCAAGGAATTCATTTTTTTTCTTCAGAAATTCAGAAAAAGAAAAGAAATCTCTTAAATGTTTGCGGTTCAATATAATAACGTTATTCAGCTTCATTACTCTGTAATTTATATTGATTAGTTGCAATGCCCATATAGAGGAACAATTGCTTATCATAATCATTTTGCAAGCCATCGATAAAACGGGTTGCCTCTTCTGATTTTAGATCAAACAGAACCTGTCCCTCAGCAGACACATCCAGGAAGCGAAATGGTACGATTTCTTTTCCTGAAACCGATTTGAAATTATGCTCTGACATTTTCAAGAAACACGTCACAATCTGCTTGACATTCGTTTGTCCATAAGTTCTTATTCTTTCTATAGCCTGACATAATGCCTTGCTAAAATTATCAGCCTGATAGACAGCCAATCCGTTACCAGCAACTTTCCCTTCATTATACAAGATAAGTTTTGCCTGCTGAAGCATTGCCTCTATATCAGAACCTGTCATAAACTTATTCTCTCTAGATACCATCGTATCATCGGCATTCATCTTATGTTTCAAGACAACGGGACCATTTAAAATGCGCTTGATAAAAGCATCTTCAAATATCTCTCCTGCAAACAAATCACGCACCGGGAGACCATTCTTTTCACAATATTTTCTATAGCCTTTATTTTGTGATTTTAGCTGATTCTTGAATATCTCGACACATTCTTTCAACGAAGGCAGGAAGGTATAGAACTTCTCGTCAAATCGACCACTTCGGAACATTTCTGGCGGAATGCCTGCAAGACTATTTGCTGTTGCAAAGACGAAGCAGCAAACTCCTCTTTCTTCCTTTTCCTGCATCCACGTCAGCAATTTACCAAAGATACGTTTCATGGATTCACTACCTTGCGAAGAACTGGAAGAACCAGCCATACCTTTTTCTATTTCATCAATCCATAATACACAAGGCGACATGGCTTCTGCAAGTTTCAAAGCTTCTTCCATTTTATGCTCTGATTCACCTTGATACTTATCCATGATATTTCCCATATCCAGTTGGAGCAGAGGAAGATTTCCAAATTCTGCAGATGTTGTTTTGGCAGCCAAAGACTTACCTGTACCTGGAATACCAGCCAAAAGCACACCTTTAGGTTGTGGGATAAAGGCATTACCCATGGCTTCTTCAGGACTCAATATGGTCTGTTTTCTTTCTCTAATCCAAGCACTAAGGCCCTCCATTCCACTCGTCTTCTGCATAGCCTTATTGGTCTTAACCAGCTTCAACAAAGCGGAGTTTTCTACCAGTTTGGATTTTTCCTCAAGAATAATATTCTCCAATTCCCTAAATTTATCCTTCTCATTCACAGAAATGTAAACATTATCAAGTTCCGACTTGATTCGGCTAAATATCTGCAACACCTTATTCTGGGATAATCCTTTTATCAAGTTCGCAAGTCGAAGAATATAAGACTGCTTATCCACCTTGAAATCCAAGTCAATCCCATCATGTTCTTTGACCAAATTAACGATGAAAGACTGAATTTCATCTGTTGTTGGTTCCTCAACACGTATGATTCTACTATAAAGTGAAATCTCTATCGGGATATCAATCATTTGTGGTGTGACGATGATAATCATCGATTTCTTCAAATTATCGACATCAACATCTGAAGTAAAACCGATAGTGCGATCGATGAATGACTTCAAATAACTATTCAAAGGATTAGGAAGCATTTCATCTGAGCGATGACTTCTTAACGTCACCACATATAAGCTAGGAGTGCTTGCTTTTAATGTTTTCAGGCTTTCCAAGCCAAAGAACAGATTCTGCTTTTCCTCTACCTTATTTTCCTGGATTTTTGTTCCCAAGCTGCTAGTCACAGTAACTCCCGACTGAGTCACAGGTTTAGAACGCAAAAAGAAAATCGGCTCATTATTAATCGCCTGTTTCACAATGGCATAATCCTTTGTTACAATATAGACGATGTGCTGACCAGCCAAATAAGCCTTTTTAATTTCCTCAGTTAGCTTTCCTGCCTGACTATTAAGATACTTTTCTGATTGAGCACTCATACTTCTAAAACATTATGATTACAGACTACTAATCTCCACACTCTATTTTTATCATGTCACGTTGCTCCTTCTCCTTTTTTGCCTTATCAACTTTAGCCAATAATTCCGGGTCAATATGAGCACGAATCTTATCTCTAGACATCTGTGAAAGATCGTCTTTACGCACTATGAAAGCAGCAGCCTGTTCTGGTTCTCTACGTAACCAGTCCATATAGAGTAAAGCAGGAAGCGGCTGCAGACGTAACTTGCTTTGAACATCACTACAGGAAACCACCGTATTCTTGATTTGCTGCGTTTTAGGATCCTTGAAGGTCAAAGTCAAGACATACTCTGGCTGTTCTTGCGTTTCCAGATACTTGCAAATCTCCTCCTGTATCAACGGAGAACATTTGGCAATGCTAAACGTAAGTTTGATACGCTGCCATGCAGGCATAGCAGTATTATCAGAAAGCTGAACATCAGCCAATTGATTATATATTTTCAAATAATTCATATTATTCTTATGCTACATTATTATTAATAGAAGAAAAACCAGGAAGAGGAACCACAGAGCACTCAAATCCAAAACTATCAACCTCTAATGGCTGTTTAAAATACCCCTCTGGATCTGAAGAACAACTAATATAGTCCACATAATTTCCTGCCCAAGCCATCAATGTCTCTTGACTATAGCCCCAAACATTTCCATCACGTCCGATGGCCCTAAACTGGACAGCATGCTTTAATTCGTGAAATACCGTCTTTACGATTTCAACATTATACGCATCTTGTGCAATATAAGCATTTGAAAACATGATGACATTTTCTTCAAAATTATAATATCCCATACACGGATCATCCGCAAAAATTACCTGACTGACGTTTACGTCCATCACCTTACAAGCCTCTAGTGTTATTTCACTAAGCAATTGCTTTTTCTCTTCATTGCTCAGCCCTTTCATTTTTTGCTCTATCCTTTGCGCCATTGGCAAATCAACAGGTTCCTTAAAGAACCGTTGGAGTAGATTTTGACAGTTCTCTATCATCTTTCTATCACATTCCTCCGGCTTATAGTTTTGCGTCAGAATTTCACTAATGTTAGGAGGAGGAAGTGTTTCGGAACCCCATTCCAGGGAATCCACTATCCAAGACAATAATTCTAAAGCTGAATATACGATTAAAATTGCTAATAATACAGACATACGCTACACCATTAATAAATTAATCTTTTGATTCTTCCTCTTTAGCAAAAGAAAGATCCTTTGCTGCCACACTCAACGGATGAATATCCTTTGTGTCCTCCTGCATGAAGTCATCTTCACCCAAAAGTTCATCGGCAAGCTCTTCATTGCATGCCAAAGAAGCCAATTGTGCATGCAACAACAAATCACTCTCATGATTCTCCACAGCCTTGGCATGGAGAATACGAGTTTCCTCTTTTGATAACTGACCCGAAATGTAAGCTACCAATTCTTTATCAGAAATTAATCTTTTCATCATTGATTACCTTTAAAAAATGTTTTAATGCACGAGCTTTTTGTAAAGCCATAGCATTCTGTTTCTGTTTAATAGTCCATGTTGATGTTGGAATTTTTGAGGTTTTATTCAAATCGTCTTCCAATTCCTCAAAAGCATCTAAAGCAGACACGCCATGCATGACCATCAACTTTATCACTTTCACATCACGCTCAGGTAGTTTTGAAAAGACAAAGTCTATCTTCTTACTCGTCTCTAATGTCTCAGAAGAGCTTTCATCACTACCTTTGTTACCTATTAAGAGATTAAACCAAGGATTATCTATCAGATCTTTCTCGTTTCCATCATTTTTTATTTTAGAAGCACTATCAATAGATACAATCGTTCCTACATTTTTATCTTCTTTCTTCTTTTTGCTAATAAAATATCGCACAGTTATTGATGTAACATAATTACGCAAGGTGGAATTATTTATATGCCCATATAACGTGAGTTTATAATAAGGAATCTGTTTATTTTCCTTTGAAATAAATTCATAATACTCACCCATAATATGCTGATAATTATACTTATTCTCATATACATACCTTGAAACATAAGTCAATATAGGAAAGGAGAAATCACCATTAAAATAGTTTCGTGCCAATTTACTTGCAGAGCACTCTTCTATCAATGTTATTCTTCTAATAAACTCCATTTCTGTTTCTAAAGATGGATGCTTGCACTTCAATTTTTCTTTTAATAACTTGAAGTCAAGATTCTTCAAATCATGTACTATAATCTCCATTCTGATATTTATTTTTCAGTTCTTTTAATGTGTAAGGAAACAATTACTTTTATTTATAGGCGCATTTCTTACCGACACCCCTTTCCTGTCTCTTCGGGGAGGATGCAGGAGGTAAAGCCTGCACTGAGAGGAACAAAATGACCTCTTCCGGGTGTCACATTAGACAATGCGATCATGGTTTTTATCTATCAATAAAAGTAACTGCAAAAATAGCTATTATTTTTGATTTAAAGCAATTTCTAGCTAAAAACTTTTCGTTTTTAACTTTTCTTTCACAAAGGAGATTACCTTACACTAAGAACTTGCCGATAGCAAAGAACGCAGCAAGGAACTCGGAGTTGATGACAATGACGATGCTGCAAGTTTATTGGAATACCCGAGCATACGTGTTTATTTTTTGCAAAGCATCTATCACCCATCACGATTTTGCTTATATAGTAAAACAAACTGGCTCCGTTTGAGATTGAAGCTAGCTTCATTGGCTATTGAAAGTAGTTTCGTTTGCCTTTGAAAGTAGTTTCAATTGCCATTGAAATAGGCTTCATTTGCCAATGAAGTAAGCTTCATTCCAAATTGGTTTGAGGCTTAGATAATGTTTACGTGTACCTCTTTTAAAGTTTACGTAAGGCTTACTTGAAATTCATCTGGGCTTTAAACGGCTCACCACGTAGCGTTTTATGCTTAGGGACGGCATTTTATTGCCCTACCTAGGGCAATATTGTGCCATCCCTAGAAAAAAATCCGCAGGATATCTACTGTAACTGTGACTTGTATAAAACGTATAAATCGTCCAAATCGTATCAATGATACGAATTGAGTGTAGTGTCGTGTAGTGTGAGTGTAGTGTCAACGCTGACACTACACTCACACAAATACCTATATTACAACACATTATACCATTTTAGTGTAGTGTGAAGTAGAATCGCTCTATTAGCAGCTCAGAGCGCTACGTTAGTATTCCTGATTACTCTGTTAGTATTTCAGGCCAGCCTCAACGATAACATGGGTTTCATCAAAGCTGATGCTCTGCAACTCTACCTTATCTAATACTGCCTTCAACTTGTCTATCTCGGCAAGATTAACAAATACTTTGTTTCCCGTGCCCTGCGAGATTAAATTGGTCTTCTCTGGAACCAACCTCTTCAAAAAGCTGATGGCAGGGGAAATGAGCAGCTCTATTCCCAACTTGCCGCTATAAACAAGAGGCAGCTTGGAGCCTTCAAGCTCCTCTACCTTCAAATCAACACCCACGTTCTTGACAAAGGCAAACACCTTGATCTTTGTTGAAACTGAAACCGTGGAAGGATCAACATAAGTCAACACAACCTCCTTCTGAAAGTTCTTCTTAATAAACCCTTCAATTTCTGTGTATTTGATTCTTACTTCCATAATGCTTAATGTTTAATGCTTATATTTTATTTCAATAACTTCTATAGATAATAAAATTTTCCGTAATTAAACGCCGATAGGGCGGTATGCTCTTCATCACATTCCCGCATCCGCTCCGGAATCTCATGCCACATCACGTCTTCATCATCCAGCAAACTGCGAAGCTTGGCAAACATCATCCGGTTGGATGCCAGGATTTCCTCTTGCGTGGCATCGATTCCATACTCCTCAGCCTCAGCCTTTTCTGAAATCAGCATGCCGGAAAACAAACCATGAAGTCCCTCCTGACGGGCGAATTCCACGGCATGACACCATATTCCTATCAACCGGCTGCCATGATGGCGAAGCTGATGATTGAAAGATTTATCGATAATTATCTTGTCAAAATCCTTATCCTCATCGTTCTCCCGAAAATAGAGTCCCCTGTCGCAGCCATGACCCAACAGCATAATCCATTCACGCTTAGGAAGATGATACATCTGATCCTTCAAGAGGTGTCTAGAAGGATTGTCGGTTACTACTTGCGCTCCTTTTCCATCGTATAGCATCGCAAGCACTTCTGTAGTTCTATCTTTTGGATGTATTACCAACATAAGCTTATCAACTTTAAATTGTTTCTACCAGATTCTATCAGTATGCAAAACTACAACATTTTTATGAAATAAACAAGGATTTTCGGGAAATAATATTTTTTATTCCGTCGCTATTCACAGGCTATTACTATTCTTCGGCTATTACCATTCTTGATCTATTACTATTCTTCGTCCTTCACTACCTCCAGGAAGGCGGAAGGAATGTAGGCGGTGCTTACCAGGCAGACATCCTTTACCTCTACAACCACTCGCTGCTGACCGGAGATTCTTGCCACTCTGCCCATCACGCCCTTAAACTGGCCTTCGATGATTCTCACCATGTCGCCACTCTTGTAATGACAGTTTTCGGGCTTCACCAGTTTCACGTGCTCGTTGTCGATGCTCGTTACCCTGATGAAATTCTGCATGGAAGCATCATCCACGGTGAGTGGAGGATTCTTTCCGAATTCATCCGTCTTGAAATGATTGTAATAATGATTGAGGAAGAAAAGATTGGAGTCCTTAGAAAATGATTTGATTACTTCAAGAGTAGTATAGACAAAAAGGAAATTGGGAAGGAATGGCTCAAGCACAAACCTGCGCCGCCCGTTCACCACTTTCACCACCCGCCGCAAAGGCAGATAACACTCGATGTTCTTACTCACCAGATAATCGTATGCTTTCTTTTCACGATGATAGGTGGCACGCATTACATACCATTGCTTACCAGGGGCGTGAGCATACCTTACCGACACCCCATCTGGTGATTTTCCGGGGGAGACATTGGCGGTAAAGCCAACGTGGAGAGGGGAAGATTCCGCTCTTTGGGGTGCCACATTAGACAATGTACACATTTTAATATATATGATAAAATTTGAATGCGTTTAGGCGCAATTCACTGCACAAAGGTAACAAAAAAAATTGGATTCTGCAAATCCAATTTTTCCAATTATGTATTGTTCGGCGCTACGCTGTGCTTAAACGTCCGAAAATCGTGCTTATCCTGCCTAAAAAAGTTGAGAGGTGAGGGGGCATGATAACCAACTTTAACGCATTGTTTTGCCAAATCTCCCAACTTTTACGTAATTTTGCACCATCTTTACAAGAGATAACTATAAAGATTATAACAGAGATTATAACAGAAATATTTATAGAAATAACAAAATACAAAATAAGATTATGTTACAACGAGATTACATACAGCGACTGATTCGCGAGTTTATGGCGGCACTCGAAAGAATGCTCGAA
>ERZ1032078.494-NODE-494-length-15339-cov-5.241822_pt1 | contig 15339 bp, 6 predicted proteins | sample MGYA00517101_ERZ1032078 | MGnify/ENA primary metagenome ERZ1032078 (study PRJEB33719, sample SAMN04261301) | wastewater metagenome | biome: rural village; feature: human; material: feces | host: Homo sapiens | place: El Salvador | collected 2013-01-14 ... | reverse complement strand
CCGTGAAAAAAGAATAGAGAATATGTATAGTGAAGCGGTCCCGCGGAAGAACCGACTTACTACCGTACTCGTTGTTGCCCGATGGCAACAACTCCTACTGCGAGCAAGCACAGCATGTGCTTGCTCGGTTGGCGGAGAATTCGCCTTCGCGAAATTCTCCACCGACACTCGAATCTGCCTGATGGCAGATTCTTCTACTTAGAGCGGGAAACTTGGTTTCCACGCTCTCGGCATTGGAGAATTCGCCTGCGCGAAATTCCCGCTCGCGGCACCGGAGAATTTCGTTTATTCTCCGGAGGCACCGTAGTTGGAGAGCACTCTTGCGGAAGGGTCGTTGACGTTGCAGCCTTCCCAGCTCTTGTTTGGCATCCAGAAATCAGGAATCATCTGGCTCTGGCCGGGGCAGTACTTCTCGAACAGTTCACGGTAAAGAAGAGACTCTTTCGTGAACGGAGTGCAGTGTGTGTATTTGCGGCGTTTTTCCTCATATTCTTCGTCGGTGTAGAGGGATTCCGCATATTCAATCAGATCATTCCGGAGGGAGTGTCCGACGGCGTCGGAGAAGGCCGCTTTTTCACGCATCAGAATGGATTCGGGAATCAGCTCATCCTTTTCAAAAGCATGGCGAACCAGATATTTGCCGATTCCGTATTTGTTGAGCTTCTTTTCCGGATCGATGTGCATGACATAGTCCACGAAATCCAGATCGCCGAAGGGAACCCGGGCTTCCAGAGAGTTGACGGAGATGCAACGGTCTGCGCGGAGCACATCATAGACATTGATTTCGCGGATTCGTTTCTCGGCTTCCTTCTGGAAGGCGTCTGCACTCGGGGCAAAATCGGTATATTTGTAGCCAAACAGCTCGTCGGAGATTTCACCGGTCAGGATGACGCGGATGTCGGTGTTCTCGTGAATCCACTTGCAGACAAGATACATGCCGATGGAAGCGCGGATGGTAGTAATGTCAAAGGTTCCAAGTGCGGCGACAACCGGCTCAAGAGCATTGATTACATCGTCACGTGTGATGATGACCTCGTGATGATTGGAATGAATGTACTCCGCAACCTGTCTCGCATATTTCAGATCGATGGCATCGATGTCCATGCCGATGGAGAAGGTCTCCAGAGGCTTGTCCATCAGCTTTGCGGCAGCGCCGCAGACAAGGGAGGAATCAAGGCCGCCGGAGAGCAGGTAGCCGACCGGAGCATCGGCATCGAGACGCTTCTCAATACCGCGCATCAGTTTGTCATGAATGTTCGTACAAATCGTATTCAGGTCATCTTGACTATAGTAGTCAATATCGGTCATGTCACGATAAGTATGGAAGGAACCGTCCTTATAATAGCAGCCGGGAGGGAACGGAAGGATCTTATCGCACAGCTCGATCAGGTTCTTCGGCTCCGACGCAAAGACGATGACGCCCTTTTTGTCATAGCCGTAATACAGAGGGCGGATTCCGATCGGGTCGCGGGCGGCGATGTACTCACCGGTGCGGCCGTCAAACAGGATCAGCGCATATTCCGCATCCAGAAGGCGGAACATATCTACGCCGTACTCTTCATATAAAGGAAGAAGGATCTCGCAGTCACTGTCGGAAACAAAAGTATAGCCGCGTCCCTTCAGGTACTCTTTCATCGGGCGGAACCCGTAAATTTCGCCGTTGCAGACGACGTAGCTTCCATCTCTTTCGAAGGGCTGCATTCCCTCCGGCGTCAGTCCCATAATGGAGAGACGGTTGAAGCCGAGAAATCCCTTTCCGGTATCAATAAGTCTGGAATCGTCGGGGCCCCTGGAAATGGTCTGGGCAAGAGCCGCGGCAGCATCTTCTTTCCGCGCGGATGCACCGCAGTAACCTAAAATTGAGCACATAACATATTCTCCTTCTGAAATTATTCAAAATAAAAAGAAGCGGCAAAGAGCTCGTCCTCACCGCATCCGGATCCCTTCTGTGACGGAGCCGGCTTCCATATATATGGAAGGTGAGCACGCGACCTCTTTGTCGCTTCTTAATATCCCGCATTATTGCGCTGCGGAAAATAATTGTCAAGAGAAAGTCTCACAAAGAAAACAGAAAGATCTGCGTATAAAAAGGACAAAATGCAGAAGAATGTATTTTTGTATACAATCAGAAAGAAAAAGTGTTGACATGAAAAAAGCAATGTGATAAACCTACGTCCATAAAGCAAAGGCGCTTTGAGAGACAGAGAAACTGTCTTTCAAGGCGCTTTTTTGTTTTCCGTGATTTCGGAAAGCATGGCAAAAGCATGACAAAAGAATCATGAATGTCATGACAAAAGGGAATCACGGATGGCATGAAAGAAAAAGGAGGATAGAGAATGGAAACAATGGGATCAATTCCTGAAATTTACGGAAGTCTCGTCTTCGGAGATCAGGTAATGAAGGAACGTCTGCCGAAGGACATCTACCGGGCAGTTCATAAGAGCATTAAGAATGGAAGCCATCTGGAGCTGGACGTTGCGAATACTGTCGCAGCAGTTATGAAGAACTGGGCGATTGAACGCGGCGCAACGCATTTCACTCACTGGTTCCAGCCGATGACCGGACTTACGGCAGAAAAGCACGACAGCTTTATTTCGCCGACTCCGGATGGAAAGGTCATCATGGAGTTCTCCGGAAAAGAGCTGGTAAAGGGCGAGCCCGATGCTTCCTCCTTCCCTTCCGGCGGTCTTCGCGCTACTTTTGAGGCAAGAGGCTATACTGCCTGGGATCCGTCTTCACCGGCATTTATCAAGGACGGAACGCTCTACATCCCGACCGCCTTCTGCTCCTACGGCGGACAGGCACTGGATAAGAAGACACCGCTTCTTCGCTCCATGGAGGCGCTCTCCACAGAGGCAGTCAAGGTGCTGCACCTTCTGGGCAACGAAGAGGTGACACATGTAGATACCACAGTAGGATCCGAGCAGGAGTATTTCCTGATCGACAAGGATATGTACCTCAAGCGTAAGGACCTGCTTCTGACCGGCCGCACACTGATCGGTGCACCGGCTCCGAAGGGACAGGAGATGGAGGATCACTATTTCGGTGTTCTGAAGCCGAAGGTATCCGAATATATGCACGACCTGGATCAGGAGCTCTGGAAGCTCGGCGTTCCCGCCAAGACCAAGCACAACGAGGTTGCTCCCAGCCAGCATGAGCTTGCACCTGTTTTTGAGACGGCCAATATCGCCGTGGATCACAACCAGCTGACCATGGAGATGATGAAGAAGGTTGCGGACAAGCACAACTACGCATGCCTTCTGCATGAGAAGCCGTTTGACGGAGTCAACGGCTCCGGCAAGCACAACAACTGGTCGATCATCACCGATACCGGTGAGAACCTTCTGGATCCCGGCAAAACACCTGCTGAGAACATTCAGTTCCTGGTCTTCCTGCTGGCAACCATCGCAGCAGTGGATGAGTATGCAGACCTGATGAGAGTCAGTGTTGCAACGGCAGGAAACGATCATCGTCTGGGTGCAAACGAGGCGCCGCCGGCTGTCATTTCCGTCTTTGTCGGCGATGAGCTGGCAGAAGTTCTGAAGTCGATTGATGAGGGAACTGCCTTCAAGGGAACCGGAAAGAGCTCGATGAGCCTTGGGAGCGCAGTCCTTCCTCACATCATGAAGGATACGACCGATCGCAACCGGACATCGCCGTTTGCCTTCACCGGAAATAAGTTTGAATTCCGTATGCCGGGCTCTTCCCTGTCGGTTGCAGACCCGAACATTGTTCTGAACACGGCAGTAGCGGAGAAGCTTGCTGAGATCTATGACGCTCTGAAGGACGTTAAGAAGAGAGAGATGGGAGATGAGGTCAAGAAGCTCTTAAAGAAGCTTCTGGATGCCCACAAGAAGGTTCTGTTCAATGGCAATGGCTACACGGATGAGTGGCTTGAGGAAGCAAAGAAGAGAGGCCTTGATAATCTGAAGTCTCTTCCGGACGCAATGCCGAGACTGGTTTCCGACAAAGCAGTTGCGCTGTTTACAAGACACAAGGTCTTCACGGAGGAGGAGCTTCAGTCCAGATACGAAATCTTCCTGGAGAACTACTCCAAGACCATTCACATTGAATCGCTGACGATGCAGGAGATGGTTCGCAAGGACTTCACAAGCGGACTGGTCAGCTACATGAAGGATGTCACGAACGAAGCTCTGAAGAAGAAGCAGCTTCTTCCTCAGCTGAAGTGCACCTACGAGGACGAGATCATCACTACTCTGGATGAAACCTCTGAGAAGATCAGCAAGTCTCTGGACAAGCTGAGCAAGGATACCCAGAAGGCCGAGAAGGAAACGGACGAGCTGAAGGCTGCGAAGTTCTACCATGAAACCATTCTGGCAGATATGGATGCGCTCCGCTCCTCCGTTGACAAGGCAGAAGCAATCATTCCGGATGGCTATCTTCCCTATCCGACCTACGGAGAGATGCTGTTCTCGCTTCGCTGATAAATTCATAAAAGGCGGTCCCGGTTCTGTCATAAAAACCGGGACTCGCTGTACAGGAAGCCAAGAAAGGGCGATGGCAATTCCTGATCCGGGATAAACGGACCAGGAATTGTTGCTGTACTGAAAAGCACAGACACAATATTCACCGGCACAACAAGTAAAGAGAATGAGAGAATATGAAAACATTACAGGAATCACAGGTAAGCCGAATGTATGAAGGACTGCAGGAAGAGCACGATGCCTGCGGAATCGGAACCATTGTCAACATCGACGGCCATCAGGATTATCAGGTTCTGGACGATGCACTTCATATCGTTGAGAAGCTGGAGCACCGCGCCGGCAAGGACGCAACCGGAAAGGTTGGCGACGGCGTCGGAATTCTGACCCAGATCAGCCATAAGTTTTTCAGAAAGGCAGCGGCAGTAGCCGGAATTACGCTTGGCGGGGAGCGTGAGTATGGCGTCGGAATGTTCTTTTTTCCGAATGACAGCTTAAAGCGCACCTTCGCGATGCGAATGCTGGAGGTCATCACCAGAAAGGACGGATTGGAGTTCCTCGGCTGGAGAAAGGTACCGGTTCATCCGGAAATTCTGGGTGATCTGGCGAAGGACTCGATGCCCTGCATCATGCAGTGCTTTATCGGAAAGCCCGAGGATGTGGAAAAGGGAATCGAATTCGACCGGAGACTTTATGTGGTCCGCCGCGAGTTTGAACAGAGCAGTGAGGATACCTACATCTGCTCCTTATCCTCCAGAACCATCGTTTACAAGGGCATGTTCCTTGTCATGCAGCTTCGAAAGTTCTACGACGATCTGCAGGATCGGGATTATGAAACCGCGATTGCCATTGTGCACTCCCGGTTCTCCACCAACACAACACCATCCTGGAACCGCGCACATCCGTACCGTATGATCGCGCATAACGGTGAGATCAATACCATCCGCGGCAACAGCGACCGTATGCTGGCCCGTGAAGAGACCATGTCCTCGCCGGTCATGGAGAAGGACATTGATAAGATTTTCCCGGTCATTGCGGAAAAGGGGTCCGACTCTGCAATGCTGGACAACACGCTGGAATTCCTGTACATGAACGGGATGCCGCTTCCGCTTGCCATGATGGTAATCATACCGGAGCCGTGGAAGAACAACCGCTTTATGGAGCAGGACAAAAAGGATTTCTACCACTACTATGCAACAATGATGGAGCCCTGGGATGGACCCGCGGCGATCCTGTTCTCCGACGGCGATGTCGTGGGCGCAACGCTGGACCGCAACGGACTTCGTCCCTCCCGCTACTACATCACAGATGACAACCGTCTGATTCTGGCCTCAGAGGTCGGCGTTCTCGACATTGCACCGCAGCATATTGTGAAGAAGTCGCGCCTGGAGCCGGGCCGCATCCTTCTTGTGGATACGAAGCAGAAAAAGATCATTTCGGACGAGGAGTGCAAGAGCCTTTATGCAGGTCGTGAGCCGTACGGAGAGTGGCTGGACGGCAACCTGCTGCATTTGTCCGGACTTGCCATCCCGAACAAAAAAATACCGACCCACGATCAGGAGCTTCGCGACAAGCTCTATAAGGTTTTCGGCTACACCTACGAGGATGTGCGGGATGACATTCTCCCGATGGCAGAAAACGGCGTGGAGCCCACGGCCTCGATGGGACATGATGCTCCGCTTGCCGTGCTCTCCAGACAGCACCAGCTGCTGTTTAATTATTTCAAGCAGCTGTTTGCCCAGGTTACCAATCCCCCGATTGATTCCCTGCGTGAGAAGGTGGTCACGGATACCACGGTTTACATCGGTTCCGATGGAGACCTTCTGAATGAAAAGGCAGAGAACTGCCGCGTGCTGGAGGTCAATCATCCGATTCTGACCGGTGTGGATCTGATGAAGATCCGCTCCCTGGATCAGCCGGGCTTCCATACGGAAACCATTTCGCTTCTTTATTACAAGAACACCTCGCTGGAGCGCGCGCTGGAGCAGCTGAACATCGCTGTCGATCGCGCGGCAGCGGAAGGAAAGAACATCATAATTCTGTCGGATCGCGGCGTGGATGAGAACCATGTGCCGATGCCGTCTCTTCTTGCCGTATCCTCCGTGGAGCAGCACTTGGTCCGGACGAAGAAGAGAACAAAGGTATCCATTGTTCTGGAATCCGGAGAGCCGAGAGATGTGCACCAGATCGCAACACTTCTTGGCTTTGGCGCCCGTGCAATCAACCCGTATCTTGCCCATGAGTGCATTGCCGAGCTGATTGACAAGGGAATTCTGGACAAGGATTATCATACGGCCATCGAGGATTACAACAAGGCGCTTCTCTCCGGTGTCGTGAAGATTGCAGCGAAAATGGGAATTTCCACCGTTCAGTCCTATCAGTCTGCGCGCATCTTTGAGGCAGTGGGGCTTTCGAAGGAGGTCATCGACCGCTATTTTACCGGAACGGTTTCGAGAGTCGGCGGAATCGGTATCCGGGAAATTGAGGAGGGGGTTGCCTTCCGTCATGATCATGCCTTTGATCCGCTGGGACTTGGAACGGATACTACGCTCGACAGCGTCGGCTTCCATTATTTGAGAAGCGGCAAGGACAAGGAGGACCATCTTTACAATCCGGAGACCATAATCAACCTGCAGCAGGCAGTCCGGAAGGGCGATTATGCACAGTTTAAGACGTATACCGGAATGGTGGATGACAGCAAGCGCCCGCATACGCTTCGCGGCCTGATGGATTTTGTCCCGCAGAATCCCCCGGTTCCGCTCGAAGAGGTGGAGCCTGTTGAGGAAATCGTAAAGCGTTTCAAAACAGGTGCGATGTCCTATGGCTCGATTTCGCAGGAAGCGCATGAGACGATGGCAATCGCCATGAACCGCCTTGGCGGAAAGTCCAATACCGGCGAGGGCGGCGAGGATCCGTCAAGATTCGGAACCGAGCGGAATTCTGCCATCAAGCAGGTGGCCTCCGGCCGCTTCGGAGTAACCTCGGAATATCTGAACAGCGCCGTGGAGATCCAGATCAAAATGGCACAGGGGGCAAAGCCCGGTGAAGGCGGCCACCTTCCCGGAAAGAAGGTCTATCCGTGGGTTGCAAGAACCCGTTATTCCACGCCCGGCGTTTCTCTGATTTCGCCGCCGCCGCACCATGACATTTACTCGATCGAGGATCTGGCACAGCTGATCTATGATCTGAAGAACGCAAACCGCTATGCAAGAATTGCCGTGAAGCTGGTTTCGGAAGCAGGTGTCGGCACGATCGCAAGCGGCGTGGCAAAGGCAGGTGCCCAGGTCATTCTGATTTCCGGCTATGACGGAGGAACGGGAGCAGCTCCGGTTTCGTCCATTCACAATGCCGGTCTTCCGTGGGAGCTCGGCGTTGCGGAGGCACATCAGTCCCTCCTGCAGAATGGTCTTCGCGACCGCGTCTGCATTGAGACGGACGGCAAGCTTATGAGCGGCCGGGATGTCGCAATCGCTGCCCTCCTTGGAGCGGAGGAATTCGGCTTTGCGACGGCACCGCTTGTCTGCATGGGCTGCATGATGATGCGCGTGTGCAGCAAGGATACCTGCCCTGTCGGCATTGCAACGCAGAACGAAGCGCTGCGCAGACGTTTTGCCGGAAAGCCGGAATACGTCATGAACTTCATGCGGTTCATTGCGGAGGAGCTTCGCGAGATCATGGCTTCCCTTGGCTTCCGAAGTGTGGCGGAAATGGTTGGCCGCACCGACTGCCTGAAGAAGAAGGACAACCTGATCACAGAACGCGCAGAGGAGGTGGATCTCTCCGGAATCCTGAATCCTTCCTATGCACATGCGGAGCATTCGCATTTTGACAGGGAGCACATTTATGACTTCCATCTTGAGAAAACAAAGGATGAAGCGGTTCTGCTTCCTGCCTTTACCGAGACCCTGAAGAAGGCACAGATTGAGGTGCCCAAGGCAGATCCTCTGGCGGTGACAACGTATGCGGGAACCGGAAAGGGACCTGCACTTCGCACCGAGGTGGAGAAGAAGAGCGCGGCCTCAAAGGCGGAGAAGATGACGGTGTCACTTAAGGTGTCCAGCACAGACCGGTCCTTCGGAACCATCCTCGGATCGGATATCACCAGAGTGTTCGGCAGCAATCTTGCAGAGGATACCTTTGTGGTGAATGCGGAAGGCGGCGGCGGACAGTCCTTCGGAGCCTTTATTCCGAAGGGACTTACCATCCGGCTTACGGGTGATGCAAACGATGGCTTCGGAAAGGGCCTCTCCGGCGGAAAGCTGGTTGTGGTTCCTGCCGGGAATTCACCGTTCCGGGCATCGGAGAATATCATTGTCGGCAACGTGGCATTGTACGGAGCAACGGCAGGAAAGGCCTACATCTGCGGCATTGCCGGTGAGCGCTTCTGCGTGAGAAATTCCGGTGCGGTTGCAGTAGCGGAGGGCTGCGGCGACCATGGCCTTGAGTATATGACGGGAGGACGGGCAGTCATCCTCGGACCGACCGGCAAGAACTTCGCAGCAGGTATGTCAGGCGGAATCGCGTATGTTCTCGACCGGGATCACACGCTGTATCGCCGGATGAACAAGGATATGGATTCTCTTCAGGAAGTGACGGATAAGTATGACATTGCGGAGCTGAAGGAGATTCTGAGCGATTATGTAAAAGAGACGGGATCGAAGCTTGCGTCTGAGATTCTGGAGAACTTTGGCAGTGCGGTTTCGGATTTCAAGAAGATCGTTCCGAATGATTATCAGAAGATGCTGGCTGCAATCAGCAAATATGAGGAGCAGGGCATATCGCATGACAATGCGGTCCTGGAAGCATTTGAGGAGGTGACCGCATAATGGGCAAGCCGACTGGATTTCTGGAATTTGAACGTAAGAATAACCCGGACGTTCCGGTAGAGGAGCGTCTTACGAATTTTAAAGAGTTTCATCGTCCCCTTTCCGAGGAGGAAAGGAGAAAGCAGGGAGCGCGCTGCATGAACTGCGGCGTTCCGCTGTGCCAGTCTGCGATGAAGCTCTCCGGCATGGTGACCGGGTGTCCGCTGCACAATCTGATTCCGGAATGGAATGACCAGATCTATCACGGACATGACGAGCATGCATTTTCCCGCCTGATCAAGACGAGCAATTTTCCGGAGTTTACCGGAAGAGTGTGTCCTGCACTGTGCGAGAAGGCGTGCATCAACGGTGAGTACGGAGAACCGGTTACGGTTCATGACAATGAGCTTTTTGTGATTGAGACTGCATATGCAAACGGATTTATCAAGCCGAGAATCCCTGCGATTCGAAGCGGCAAGAGGGTTGCTGTCATCGGCAGCGGTCCGTCCGGACTTGCGGCAGCGGATGAGCTCAATCACAGAGGTCATCTCGTTACAGTTTATGAAAGAGAGAACCGGATCGGCGGGCTTCTCATGTACGGAATTCCGAACATGAAGCTCGATAAGAGCGTCATTTACCGCCGTCAGAAGCTGATGGAAGCAGAGGGCGTGGAATTTAAAACCGGGGTGAATGTCGGCGAGGATATCTCCGCCAAGGAGCTTCTGGATTCCTATGATGCTGTGGTTCTTGCCTGCGGCGCCAAGGAGGCACGCTCCCTTGCCGGTGCGGATCCGAACGAAATCAAGGGCATTTATTACGCGGTGGACTTCCTGACCTCCACAACCAGAAGCCTTCTGGATCAGGGACTCGATCCGGAAACCGGAAGCTGGAAGAATTCGGATTCCAGAGACGTGGAGACGTTTCTGAAGGGTAAGGATTTCATCAGTGCAAAAGGTAAGAATGTGGTAGTGGTCGGCGGAGGTGATACCGGCAATGACTGCATCGGCACGGTGATCCGGCACGGCTGTAAGTCGGTGACGGCTCTGGAAATGATGCCAAAGCCCCCGGCAGAACGGGCAGAATCCAATCCCTGGCCGGAGTGGCCGAAGGTTCTGAAGACCGATTATGGCCACGAAGAGGCTATTGACCGATTCGGTCATGATCCTCGCGTCTATGAAACCACGGTCAAGGAGTTCCATACCAATAAGAAGGGGGAGCTCAAGGAGATCGTGACGGCGAAGGTCCGCTTCGAGAACCGGAAAATGATGCTCGTTGAGGGCTCGGAGAAGACAATCCCCTGTGATCTTCTTCTGATTGCTGCCGGCTTTACCGGTGCACAGAAGTATACGGCAGCTGCCTTTGGCGTAGAGCTGACGGAGAGAAACGTTGTAAAAACGGCAGAAGATGCTTATGCAACCAATGTGCCGAAGGTCTTCACAGCCGGAGATATGCACCGCGGCCAGTCGCTCGTTGTCTGGGCGGTAGCCGAGGGAAGACACTGCGCTCATGATGTCGATGAATTCCTGATGGGATATTCCAACATGCGCGAAGCATAAGAAGCGGAATCTCACAAACGGAGCGTAAAATCAAAGGGATTTTTCGTGAATTTTGAGGCTTGCGCCAGATTGTATGCAAGTATACAATAACGGATATCTTAAAGAGCTGTGATGCTCTGCAGGAATTCCATCAGAAGGAATAACGTCAGCAAAGGGGCTGAGATCCGGAGTGTTTCCGGGTTTCGGCTCCTTTTTTGTCTGATCACGGACGGGTTTGATCTCTGATGAGTCTTTGCAGATGAGAACGCAGCGAGAGAGGAGAGAGAGTATGGAAATCAATGTAAGTACTGTTGCATGGGTACTCATCGCTTCGGCGCTGATCTATTTCATGCAGGCTGGGTTTGCACTATGTGAGGCCGGTTTGACGAGGGCCAAGAACACCGGCAACATCCTGATGAAGAACATGATGGACTTCTGCATCGGAACGCCCTGCTACTGGCTGGTAGGCTTCGGCCTGATGTTCGGAAGCACAGCTCCCATTATCGGACGCCTGGATCCTTTGATTCGCGGCACCTATGATGCCACGAACAGCGTGGTTCCGCAGACCATGCCGCTTTGGTGCTATGTCATCTTCCAGACGGTGTTCTGCGCAACGGCAGCAACCATCGTTTCCGGATCCATGGCAGAGCGGACGAATTTCAAGGCTTACTGTGTCTATTCCGCAATCATCTCCCTTCTGGTCTATCCGATCGGAGGACACTGGGCATGGGGCGGCGGCTGGCTGTCCACCCTTGGCTTCCACGATTTTGCAGGCTCTGCAGTTGTTCATAACGTCGGCGGCGTGATTGCTTGCCTCGGCGCAGCAATGTTAGGACCCCGTATCGGCAAGTATGACAAGAACGGAAAGGCAAAGGCAATCCCGGGTCATAACCTGACGGCAGCAGCGCTCGGCGTATTTATTCTCTGGTTCTGCTGGTTTGGCTTCAACGGCGGCTCAACGGCAGCGATGGCTACCGCAGACGATGCCATCAATGCCTCCAATGCCTTTATGACAACAAACCTTGCTGCAGCGGTTGCAACCTGTGTCACGATGGTTTTCACCTGGGTTCGTTACGGAAAGCCTGATGTCTCCATGACACTCAACGGTGCACTGGCCGGTCTTGTGGCAATCACGGCAGGCTGCGACTGTGTAAGCCCGGTAGGTGCCTTCTTCATCGGAGTGGTCGCCGGCTTCCTGGTGGTTCTTTCCGTTGAGTTCTTCGATAACATCGCTAAAATTGATGATCCTGTCGGCGCAGTTTCTGTTCATATGGCGAACGGCATCTGGGGAACCATTGCAGTTGGTCTGTTCTCAACCGGTGCGGACGGCGTCGGAAAGGGACTGTTCTACGGAGGCGGCGTTTCCCAGCTTGGCGTACAGGTTCTTGGAATTATCGCCATCGATGCATATGTTCTTGTGGTAATGTTCATTGCCTTCAAGATCATCGACAAGACGATTGGTCTGCGTGTTCCCGCTCAGGTGGAAATTGACGGACTTGATATCCATGAGCATGGCCTTGCAAGCGCTTATTCCGGCTTTGCCATTGCGGATATTACCAACATGGATATGGACATCAATGACAACACAGATCTCGGTGAGGAGGATGTGACCAGGGCCTCTGAGGCGCAGCAGAACGCTGCCGTCAAGGTGGTGCAGGAGCCTGCCCTTGTTCCTTCGCTGGATACCGGCATGCACAAGATTTCCATTATCTGCCGTCTGTCGAAGTTTGATGAACTGAAGAAGGCACTGAATGAGCTTGGTGTAACCGGCATGACCATGACGCAGGTGATGGGCTGCGGCATTCAGAAGGGCTCTACCGAACGCTATCGCGGTGCAATTGTGGATTCCACTCTTCTTCCGAAGGTAAAGGTTGAGGTGATCGTTTCCAAGATTCCGGTAGAAAAGGTCATCGCGGCAGCGAAGAAGACTCTGTATACCGGTCACATCGGAGATGGCAAGATCTTCGTCTATAACGTAGCGAAGGTCGTCAAGGTCCGCACCGGCGAAGAGGATTTCGCGGCACTTCAGGACGTGGAATAAAATATCTTTCATAAAGGGCAGCTGCGCAAACCTTCCTCCGCGTGGCTGCCCTTCCTTTGTGTGCGATGTGAGCGGATATCACAAATTTCATGAAAAAAGTTCTTTACAGGAAAAGGATACCGGGTGTATCCTTGCAACATATTTTTGTGATATGAAGGTGACAAGGGCGTCAGCTGAAACGGAGGGAATCGTTTCAGGGGTCTTTGTCACCTTTTTTGTATTCACCCGGCCGGTAAGGAGAGTGCAGCGGACCTTTCCCTGCGAGGATGACCGGTGAGGAACCTGTGAAGGAGGAGAATATGATTAAGTATGTATTTGTCAGCGGAGGCGTTGTTTCCGGACTTGGAAAAGGAATTACAGCGGCTTCTCTCGGAAGACTTCTGAAGGCGAGAGGCTATCATGTCACCATGCAGAAGTTTGATCCGTATCTGAATGTGGATCCCGGCACAATGAACCCGATTCAGCACGGGGAGGTGTTTGTAACGGACGACGGAACGGAAACGGATCTGGACCTGGGACACTACGAGCGTTTTATCGACGAGAATCTGAATCACAATTCCAACGTCACCTCCGGAAAGGTGTACTGGTCCGTCATCAATAAGGAACGCCACGGAGATTATGGCGGAGGAACCGTTCAGGTGATTCCGCATATCACCAACGAGATTAAGTCCAGATTCTATACACAGGAGACCGATACGGCGGAAGAGTCGGAGAAGGAAAAGGCTCCGAATGCGGAAATCCGGCCGGAGGACGTGACGGTTGCCATCATTGAGGTCGGCGGAACGGTCGGCGACATTGAGTCCCAGGCGTTCTTTGAAGCCATCCGTCAGTTCCAGCAGGAGCAGGGGGCCTACAATACCTGCATGATTCATGTGACGCTGGTTCCGTATCTGTACGGCTCTGCCGAGATGAAGACGAAGCCGACGCAGATGAGCGTGAAGGCGCTTCAGCAGATGGGAATTCGTGCGGACGTGATTGTCTGCCGCTCCGAGATGGAGATGCCGCAGTATCTGAAGGATAAAATTGCTCTGTTCTGCAATGTCCCGGGCAGCCATGTTCTTCAGAATCTGAATGCGAACAGCATTTATGAGGTTCCACTGATGATGGAGGACGAGCATCTGGCCCAGGCGGTCTGCGACTGTCTGAATCTTCCCTGCCCGGAGCCTGACCTTACGGAATGGAAGGATATGGTGGATCGCCTGCAGCATCCGGATAAGAAGGTGGAGATCGCACTGGTCGGCAAATACACGCAGCTTCATGATGCGTATCTGTCGGTGGTGGAGGCCCTGCACCACGGAGGAATTGAGAACCGCACCGAGGTATCTATCCGCTGGGTGGATTCGGAGGAGCTGGAGAAGTCGGACTGTGAGACCATGCTCTCCGGGATCGATGGCATGATCATTCCGGGAGGCTTTGGAAACCGCGGAACCGAAGGCATGATCCTGGCGGCGCAGTATGCGCGCGAGAACCGGATTCCGTACCTTGGTATCTGCCTTGGCATGCAGATGGCGATGATCGAATTTGCAAGGCATGTGATCGGATATACGGATGCCAACAGCTCGGAGCTTGCGCCTGACACGGCACATCCTGTCATTGACCTGATGCCCGAGCAGAAAAACGTCACAGATCTTGGCGGGACGATGCGTCTTGGCGCATATCCGTGTATTCTTAAGAAGGACAGCAAGGCCTATCAGCTTTATGGCAGGGAGCAGATTTTCGAGCGCCATCGCCACAGATATGAGGTCAATAACGAATACCGCGATATTTATGAGGCAAAGGGAATGGAGCTTTCCGGCGTCAGCCCGGATGGACACATTGTCGAGATGATCGAGCTGAAGGATCATCCTTATTATGTGGCAACGCAGGCGCATCCGGAATTCAAGTCACGGCCGAACCATGCCCATCCGCTGTTTGCAGGTCTTGTGAAGGCGGCTGCGGAGCACGCTTCGAATCATCAGTGACGGAAGGGGGATTACAGCCATGCGCACCTATGAGGAAGTACTGGATTTCATTGAAGAGGAAAATGTGAAATTCATTCGTCTGGCATTTTTCGATGTCTTCGGAGAACAGAAGAACATTGCCATTATGCCGCAGGAGCTGCGGAGAGCATTTGCAGAGGGAATTTCCATCGATGGTGCGGCCATTGCCGGCTTCGGGGAGGAGCCTCGCTCGGATCTCTTTCTTCGTCCGGATCCTACGACGGTTTCCATTGTGCCGTGGAGACCGATGGATGGAGGCGTTTGCCGGATGTTCTGTGATATTTACAAGCCGGACGGAACGCCGTATGAGAAGGATACCAGATATCTGCTGAAGCAGGCAGTCAGGGCAGCAAAGGAAAAGGGCCTTAAAGTGAACATCGGGCCGGAGCTTGAGTTCTATGCCTTTGCAAAGAACGAGAAGGGGGAGGCTACGGAAATGCCGATCGACCAGGCAGGCTATATGTCCGTCGGTCCGGATGACAAGGGCGAGAATCTTCGCCGCGACATCTGCTTCGCCCTTCTTGACATGGGAATCAC
>ERZ1032078.492-NODE-492-length-15360-cov-14.199216_pt1 | contig 15360 bp, 11 predicted proteins | sample MGYA00517101_ERZ1032078 | MGnify/ENA primary metagenome ERZ1032078 (study PRJEB33719, sample SAMN04261301) | wastewater metagenome | biome: rural village; feature: human; material: feces | host: Homo sapiens | place: El Salvador | collected 2013-01-14 ... | reverse complement strand
AACGTAGCTTGCTGCGGAGGCCGGAGACCTCCGCTACTTTTTACTTTTTTACTTTTAAGACCATTTCCTTCGCTGTGCGCTCCGACGGACTGTCCTCGCCAATCTTCCGCCACACCTCCTCGTAGCCCTCGAGCATCTCTCTGCGCGGTGCGCCGTCGGGTAGCAGACGCTTGAGCTGTTCGGCGATGTTAGCCTCCGAGAACGTGTTGGCCACCAGCTCCGGCACCACCTCGCGGTCGGCGATGAGATTCACCAACGACACATACTTCACCTTCAGCACGAGGCGTCGCAAGAAGCCCACCAGTTTAGGCAGCGCCGTGTTGTAGCATACCACTTGCGGCACGCGGAAGAGCGCCGTCTCGAGCGTCGCCGTGCCGCTCGTCACGAGCGCCGTGTCGGCATGTGAGAGCAGAGCGTAGGTCTCGCCGCGCACCACGTGCACGTCGCTTCCGCCGATGAATGCGTCGTAGAACTCGGCGTCGATGCCCGGCGCCGCAGCAAGCACCAGCTGATAGCCACCGAATCTGCGCGCCGCAGCAATCATCTGCGGTAGGTTGCCCGCAATCTCCTGCTTGCGGCTTCCGGCGAGCAGCGCTATTATGGGACGCTCGTCGAGCCCATGCTCACGACGGAACTCCTCGTCCGATACGTTGTACGCCGCGCGGAACTGGCGCACCTCCTCAGCCGTCGGATTGCCCACGTAATGAATAGGGTAGTGGTGCTTCTGCTCGAAGAACGGCACCTCGAACGGCAGTATCGAGAACAGCTCGTCGACGTTGCGCTTTATCTCCTTGATGCGATACTCCTTCCACGCCCATATCTTCGGCGAGATATAGTAGTAGACCGGTATCTTGGTATGCTCGTGTACGTACTTCGCAATCTTGAGGTTGAAGCCCGGATAGTCGACAAGAATCACGGCGTCGGGCTGCCACTCCACGATGTCGCGCTTGCAGAACGCCATGTTGCGCAGAATAGTGCGCAGGTGGAGCAGTACAGCGATGATGCCCATGTACGCCAGGTCGCGGTAGTGGCGCACGCGTGTGCCTCCGACAGCCGACATCATGTCGCCGCCGAAGAAGCGAAACTCTGCTTTAGGGTCTTCTTTGAGCAGAGCCTTCATAAGATGCGAGGCGTGCAGGTCGCCCGATGCCTCGCCAACTATTAAGTAGTATTTCATTGTTTTTTAGGTGTGTTTAAGCCGAACTAAGCCTTTCTAAGCCTTTCTAAGCCTAACGAAGCCTGACTAAGCCTTTCTAAGCCTAACTAAGCCTTTCTAAGCCTTTCTAAGTCTTTGCTAACTAAGCCCTCCCCGATGGGGAGGGTTGGGAGGGGCTCAAAACTCTTCCTTCCAACTTCGCAGCAAGTCGTAGTCTGTAACGTCGATGCGCGTCGGCGTGATTGAGACATATCCGTGTGTGAGCGCCCAGTTGTCGGTATCCTCCTGCTCCGGCTCATCGTTGCGGTAGGCGCCCGTCATCCAGTAGTAGTCGTAGCCGTGCGGGTGGCGCTGCTTCGTACATTCGTTGTACCACGTGCCCATAGCCATGCGGCACATCCTCACGCCCTTGAACTCCTTTAGCTTCGGGAAGTTCACGTTCAGGCACACGCCCTTGGGCAGACCCTCGGCGATCACCTTCTGCACAATCTGGCGCACGTACGGGCGCAGCGGTTCGAAGTCGGCATCCGACGCGAAGTCGCAGAGCGAGAAGCCGATAGACGGTATGTACTTCATACAGCCCTCGATGGTTACGCCCATCGTGCCGCTGTAGTGAACGTTCACCGAGGCGTTGTCGCCGTGGTTGATGCCGCCCAGAATCATGTCGGGCAGACGGTCGGCGCACAGCTCCTGCAGCGCCAGCTTAACGCAGTCGACCGGCGTGCCGTTGCACGACCACATCTGCATGCCCTCCTCGTCGCGGCGCAGCTTCAAGCGCAGCGGAATCGTGGCAGAGAACGCCGTAGCGAAGCCAGAACGAGCCGATTCGGGAGCACAGACTATGATGTCGGCAATGTCGCGCAGCATGTCGATAAGCGAGTTTATACCCTTGGCATGGTAGCCGTCGTCGTTCGAAATAAGTATTAATGGCTTTTTAGTATTCATAATTTTAGTTTTATTTCAACTGCAAATGTACGAAAAAAGGTTTAAACGAGCCTATTCTCATATAAAATATGTACCTTTGCCAAATAATTTTGACTTCAAATGGGAAAGATAATAGCATTGGCCAACCAAAAGGGTGGCGTAGGCAAGACGACAACAACGATAAACTTGGCAGCATCGCTCGCTACATTCGAGAAAACGGTGCTCGTGGTGGATGCAGACCCGCAGGCGAACGCGTCGAGCGGACTGGGCGTAGACATCAAGGAGATTGACTGCTCGCTCTATGAGTGCATCATCGACCACGCCGACGTGCACGACGCAGTCTACACCACCGACATCAACGGACTCGACGTCATTCCCAGCCATATCGACCTCGTGGGAGCAGAGATAGAGATGCTCAACCTGAAGAACCGCGAGCGCGTAATAAAGAACATGCTCGACCAGATACGCGACGACTACGACTACATACTCATCGACTGCAGTCCGTCGCTCGGACTCATCACCGTGAACGCGCTCACCGCTGCCGACTCGGTGGTGATACCCGTGCAGTGCGAATACTTTGCGCTCGAAGGCATCACGAAACTCCTCAACACCATCAAGATAATAAAGAGCAAGCTAAATCCGGCATTGGAGATAGAAGGCTTCCTGCTCACCATGTACGATAGCCGCCTGCGACTCGCCAACCAGATATACGACGAGGTGAAGCGCCACTTCCAGGAACTTGTGTTCAAGACTGTCATACAACGCAACGTGAAGCTCAGCGAGAGTCCCAGCCACGGACTCCCCGTGATTCTTTACGACGCTGACTCGGCTGGGTCGAAGAACCACTTGGCACTCGCCAAGGAGATAATCAACAAGAACGAAAAAAGAGTAAACAAACAAGACGATGGCAGTACACAAGAAATATAACCGAAGCGTGCTCGGACGCGGACTCGACGAGATTGAAGGCGGACGCGGACTCGATGCGCTCATCGACACCGGAGGAGTGCGCACGCAGGGCACATCAACCATAAACGAAATACCGCTCAACCAGATAGAGGCTAACCCTAACCAGCCCCGACGCGACTTCGACCCCGATGCGCTGCAGGAACTGGCAAACAGCATCAGTGAGATTGGCATCATTCAGCCCATAACGCTCAGACAGATAAGCGACGAACGCTTCCAAATCATTGCGGGCGAACGCCGCTGGCGCGCCTCGCAGATGGCTGGTCTCACAGCCATTCCGGCATACATACGCACCATTGCCGACGAGAATATCATGGAGATGGCGCTCGTCGAGAACATTCAGCGCGAAGACCTCAACGCCATTGAGATTGCGCTCGCATACGAACACCTGCTCGACGCCGACGGCATGACGCAGGAGAAGGTGTCGGAGCGCGTAGGAAAGAGTCGCACAGCCATAGCCAACTATCTCCGTCTGCTGCGTTTGCCAGCTCAGGTGCAGATAGCCCTGCAGAAAAAGGATATAGACATGGGACACGCTCGCGCTCTGCTCGCTATCGACTCGCCCTCGCTGCAGATAAAACTCTTCAACGAAGTGCTCAAGAACGGTTACTCCGTGCGCAAGGTTGAGGAAATGGCGCAGATGCTCAAGAACGGCGAAGACGTCAACAGCGGAACAAAGAAGATTGTGGCAAAGGCGAAACTCCCAGAGGAGTACAACGCCCTGCGCAGCCACCTTTCGGAGTTCCTGCAGACAAAGGTGCAGCTCACATGCTCGCCCAAAGGCAAGGGAAAGATAACAATACCCTTCGCCAACGAAGAAGAACTGGAGCACATCATGGCTGTGTTCGACAAGATGAAGTAAGAACCTGCAACAGCTTGCAGACAAAACATAAACAAAAAACAATAGTGAAACAGAACATTACATATATATTAAAGACATTTGCGCTTGCTGCGATTCTGCTCTCGTTTGCTACGACGGCGAAGGCGCAGACAGCAGCCGATAGTATGGATGTTTCGTTCACATCTATAAAGGCAGACAGCGTAGCCGACAACGCACTCTCGCCTATAAAGGCAGACAGCGTTTACAAGGTGAAGCGCGACTGGAGCACATGGCGCCCCAATCCGAAGCGTGCCATGTGGCTCGCCATCGTTTTGCCCGGCGCCGGACAGATCTATAACCGCAAGTATTGGAAGTTGCCGATTGTGTATGGCGGATTCGTGGGTTGCATCTACGCCATGCGTTGGAACAATCAGATGTACACCGACTACTCGCAGGCTTATCTCGACTTGATGGACGACGACCCGAACACGCAGAGCTATAACCAGTTCCTGCATCTCGGAGCGAAAATCGACGAGTCGAACATACAACGCTATCAGACGCTCTTCAAAAAGCGCAAAGACAAGTTCCGCCGTTGGCGCGACCTTAGTTTCTTCTGCCTGGTGGGTGTCTACGCACTCTCAATCGTTGACGCATACGTCGACGCGTCGCTCTCAGAGTTCGACATTTCGAAGGATTTGAGCCTTAAGCTGGAGCCGACCATCATCAACGACAACCGCCAACGGAACCCTTTCAAGGCTAACAGCTTGGGATTGAGTTGCAGCCTGAATTTCTAAAGACAAACAAAAGATTATGAAGAAATCATTGATAATTATAGCCGCAGCGTTTTTCGGCTTTGCAAGTCAGGCTCTCGCGCAGAGCGAGAATAATGACGACGAAATAATAGTAACCGACGCCCAGGGCAAGCAGGAAGTGATTGACCTGCCTGAGGCGCTTACTCACGATTATGACAGTCTGCTCAACAACTACAACAGCAAGACTTATCTCCACATGAGCTTCGACTGCAACATGCCTGATGTGAATCCGGTTTACAGCGCAGAAGTGTACAAGGAGCGTCTGAGCCGCATCCCGACCATCATCGAGTTGCCCTACAACGACGTCGTTCAGAAGTTCATCGATCGCTACAGCGGACGTCTGCGCCGCTCCGTGAGCGTAATGCTCGGCGCACAGAACTTCTATATGCCTATCTTCGAGGAGGCTCTCGAGTCGTATGGCTTGCCTCTCGAATTGAAGTATCTGCCGGTCATTGAGTCGGCGCTCAATCCTAACGCCGTTTCGCGCGTCGGCGCCACCGGTCTTTGGCAGTTCATGCTCACCACCGGCAAGAAGTACGGACTCGAAGTGAACTCGCTTGTTGACGAACGTCGCGACCCTGTTCGCGCTTCGTACGCAGCAGCCCACTATCTGCGCGATCTCTATAAGATCTTCGGCGATTGGAACCTCGTTATCGCAGCCTATAACTGCGGTCCGGAGGCCATCAACCGCGCCATTCACCGCTCAAACGGCGAGAAAGACTACTGGCGCATCTATCCTTATCTGCCGAAAGAAACACGTGGCTACGTGCCGGCGTTTATCGCCGCCAACTATATAATGAACTACTATTGCGAGCACAATATCTGTCCGATGCGTGCAGACCTGCCCGTAAAGACCGATACCGTGGTCGTAAACCGCGACGTACACTTCGAGCAGGTGGCTCAGGTGCTCGGTATGGATGTCGACCAGATAAAGCAGCTCAACCCGCAGTATCGCCATAGCGTTGTGAACGGCAGCACAAAGCCGTCTGCAATTCGCTTGCCGCTGGCTATGGTGGGCAACTTCATCGACAACGAAGACTCTATCTACGCCTACAAACCAGACGAACTGCTCACAAAGCGCCTGGAAGTGGCTGTAAACACAGACGCTCCGGTAGTGTCGCGCCACTCTTCAAGCAGAAGCGGCAGACACAGCAAGGCGTCGCGCAAAAAGTCGCGCCGCGAACGCAGTAAGAACGTAACGATTCGCCAGGGCGACACGCTTTCTGAGATAGCACGCCGCAACGGCACCACCGTTAGAAAACTGAAAAAGCTTAACAAGATTAGCGGAAGCAACATACGTGCAGGCAAGAAGATTCGCATCAAGTAAGACTGGTGCGAATCTCTGCACCCTGCCGCATACACATATACCTTATTAATATATAGGAGACCTGAATCATGGACGACCAGAATCTGAAAGACAAGCAGCGAGAGTCTGCTGATGACCAAATGATAGAACAAGCCTTCAAGGAAGTACTCGATATATATGTGGCATCGCGTCACCGAAAGAAGGTTGATATTATAACCAAGGCGTTCAATTTCGCACGACAGGCACACAAAGGTGTGCGCCGATTGTCGGGCGAACCATACATCATGCACCCTATTGCGGTGGCACGCATCGCGGTGGAGGAGATGGGACTCGGGTCGACGAGCATCTGCGCCGCACTCCTGCACGATGTTGTCGAGGATACCGACTATACCGTTGAGGATATCACGAATATCTTCGGCGAGAAGATTGCGCAGATTGTGGACGGACTGACCAAGATTTCGGGTGGTATCTTCGGCGACAAGGCGTCGGCGCAGGCAGAAAACTTCAAGAAGTTGCTGCTCACGATGAGCGATGATATCCGTGTCATACTCATCAAGATTTGCGACCGCCTGCACAATATGCGCACTCTGCAGTCGCAGCCGGCTAACAAGCAGTATAAGATTGCCGGTGAGACGCTCTACATCTACGCACCACTCGCAAACCGCTTGGGCTTGAACAAGATAAAAACAGAACTCGAAGACCTCTCGTTCCGCTACGAGCATCCAGAAGAGTACGACTATATCAAGGGAAAACTTGCCGACACGCAGGCGCAGCGCGACATGCTTTTCGAGAACTTCACTGCTCCTATACGTGAAGCTCTCGACAAGATGGGCATAAAGTACGAACTGAAGGCGCGCGTGAAGAGTCCTTATTCCATTTGGAACAAGATGCAGAACAAGCACGTCACGTTCGACGAAATCTACGACATTCTTGCTGTGCGCATCATCTATACGCCGAAGGAACGCTCAGAGGAAATCAACGAGTGCTTCAAGATATACGTCGCAATCAACCGCATATACAAGTCGCACCCCGACCGTCTGCGCGACTGGGTGAACCACCCGAAGGCAAACGGCTATCAGGCTTTGCACGTGACGCTGATGTCGAAGCAGGGCAAGTGGATAGAGGTGCAGATACGTTCCGACCATATGGACGAAGTGGCTGAGCAGGGCTTTGCCGCTCACTGGAAGTACAAGGAGAAGGGACTGGAGTCGAGCGTAGAGACCGTTGACGAAGATTCAGAACTCAACAACTGGCTGTCTACTATCAAGGAGATTCTCGACGACCCGCAGCCCGACGCAATGGACTTCCTCGATACCATCAAGCTCAACCTCTTCGCAAGCGAGATATTCGTGTTCACGCCGAAGGGCGAAATCAAGACTATGCCGGCGCAATGTACGGCGCTCGACTTCGCTTTCCAGATACACACATTCCTCGGTTCGCACTGTATCGGCGCTAAGGTGAACCACAAACTGGTGCCGCTGAGCCACAAGTTGCAGAGCGGCGACCAGGTGGAGATACTCTCGTCGAAGTCGCAGCACGTGCAGGCTTCGTGGATAAACTTCGTTTTCACGGCGAAGGCGAAGCAGAAGATTATGGCGATACTGCGCCGCGACAACCGCGAACTGCAGAAGCGAGGCGAGCAGATACTCGACGACTGGCTGCGCAAGAACGAACTGGAGATGACTACGCAGGTGCTCAATAAACTCTGCGAACTGCACGAGGCGAAGAAGCACGAGGATCTGTTCCTTATGCTTGGCAAACGCTCCGTCCTGCTCGGGGACAAAGACCTCGACGAGCTGCGCGAGCGCAAGGCAGAGCAGGGCGGATGGCGCAAGTTTGTGCCATTCCTTAAGAAGGACAACAGCAAGGACGACAAAAAGTCGAATCTATTCATAGTGGGTGAGGGCTTTAATAAGAAGAAGCCGGTGATCATTAACGAGGAGAACATCTCGCAATACATCTTCCCGACCTGCTGCCACGCCATCCCCGGCGACGACATTATGGGATACATCGACAACAAGAACCGCATAGAGATTCACCGCCGCGACTGCGATGTGGCTTCGCGACTGAAGGCGAGCTTCGGCAATCGTATCCTCGACGCAAAGTGGGATATGCACAAGGTGATGTTCTTCGATGCGACGATAGAGTTGCGCGGCATCGACCGCAAGGGCATGCTGCACGACATCTCGGAGGTTATCTCCGACAAGCTCGACGTCAATATGCACCGCATCACTATCTCGAGTGAGGAGGGCATCTTCGACGGCACCATCGAGATTCGCGTTCACGACCGCAGCGAAGTGAGTGTCATCATGGACGAACTCAAAAAGATTGAGGACCTCAAGGAGGTGCTTCAGATACTATAACAAAAAAATCCGCAATGCTTGTTTTTCAGCATTGCGGATTTCTTATTTTTACTTATGCAGGTTTTTGTGCGTAACACAGTTCAGTTTACACTACCTTGCGCAATAGCGACTCCTTATTAATGTAGGCTTTGCGCAATTTCGTTAATTTCTTCTGCCGTAAGTCCCGTGTATCTTTGTATCTTCTCAGTAGAGTCGCCGTCGCTTAGCATGAGTTTTGCAAACTCAATGTTCTTTAGGTGTTCTGCCTCTGCTTTTCCTTTCTCTATTCCCTGCGCCATTCCTTTCTCTATTCCCTGTGCCATTCCCTGTGCCATTCCCTGTGCCATTCCTTTCTCTATTCCCTGTGCCATTCCCTGCGCCATTCCTTCTTCTAATCCCTGCTTTCGTCCGTCTTCCAATCCGGTCTTTATAGCGTATTTGTAAGTGGCGTAGGCGTCGCGCATAATTCTGATGCTATCCTCGTATTTGTCCATGTCTTTTTTGCTGAGAGTTCTAAGGTCAGAAATCTCAGCCAACTTTTTAAACACAGCGTTTTTAGCCAGGAATGGCATTCTTTCAAATGTATTCATATTCTTTAAAACAAATATCCAGCGTTCAAAATCGGTTTCACACTCCGTCTCTGTTTTCTCGAAGAACGGCAGCATCAGATACACCATGCGTATCTTGTCGGACACCATCTTACCGTTGTCTCTATCGGCGAGTATCATGTCCGTTCTGAACTTGCCAAATGGTAGCAACGGGTCGATGAAGTTCATGAAGCATATTGTGTAGACGGGTCGTATGTCATAGTCCCATTCTCCTTTTATGCCTTGGTTCACTATCACGCGTGAGGTGTAATACAAAGCCCGGTCAATGAAGTGTTCTTGTCCTCGGTTTTGCATTTCCACGATAATCTCTTTGCCCTCGTCCGTCGTGCAATAGATATCGAATATCACCTCTCTTGAATCTTTCGACAGTCCGATTTGTTCTTTGTTGCCGAACGCCAGCGATTTAATTACAAACTCGCCGGCAAACAGGTCGTTCAAGAAGCAAATCAGCAAGTCTTTAGAAATCTCACGACCAAAGATATGTTTAAATCCCCAATCTGAGAAAGGATTGATGAATTGTGCCATATTTCTATTGTTTTGATTTACTGCAAAAATACGATTTTGTTGTGAGAAATACAAGAATAGCGTGCTATTTATTTATTATTTATGTGTTTTTGTAAAATGTTATGTATATGTGGGTGGTTATTATTGAACAGCACATCCACTACTATGTGTAAAAAACAACTTGGGGCTTGCATCTTTCATGCAAGCCCCAAGTTGCGTTGTATAGATTCAATTTGAAGTCGTATTATATGCGATATTACTTCTCGCCGTTCACTTCGAGCGAGCAGGTGATGCCACGGCGCATCATGTCCTTCATTGTCGGCTTCAGACGGGTGAGGAATCCCTCCCACGAGCGGTTCTGCTGCTTTGTCCAGCCAGCTTCTGCGAGAGCGATAGCGCGCGGATAAGCCTGATAGTAGATGCGCTCTACGGTCGGGATGCACTCGCTCCAGAGTGTGCCAGCCACGCCGAAGAGGTTGTACTTCTCAAACTGCTCGTTCATGCCCCACGCCGGGTCGAGCGAGTAGGCATCCTTCAGCGTTGTAGCGGGCATGCCCCAGTTCACCTCCGGCATATCGCCCTTCGCCATCGGATAGTCGAAGTAGCAGTGCTCGCCGGGGCAGAGCATGATGCGAGCGTTGTTGCGCACGGCAGCGTCGAGCGCCTCCTGCGTCTGTCCGCTGCGCCAAGCGAAGGTTACGCAGCCGGGCTGAATCTCCTTGAAGTCAGACTCGTACCAGAACATCGGCGTCTTGCCGTACTTGTCGCGCAGCAGTTCTATCATGCGGTCGAACAGATAGCCCTGCAGGCGCCAGTTTTCCGAGCGGTCGGTGGTCTTGATGCCGAGCTTCTGCTTCAGCGCCTGACACTTCGGGCAGTCGGTCCAGCAGTCGAGCGCTGGGTTGCCAGCCTCGTCGCCGCCGAGATGGATATACTTAGACGGGAAGATGTCGGTAATCTCCTTGAACACATTGCCGAGGAACTCGTATGTGAAGTCGTTGCCCGGGCAGAGCAGTTCGTTAGACACGCCGCAGGTTGTGCGCACCGGCACCTGGCGCTGGTGGCAAGTGAGTTCGGGGAACACGCTGATGGCAGCCACCTCGTGTCCCGGCATCTCTATCTCCGGCACGATGTCGACGTGGTACTCAGCGCCCAGCTTCACCAGTTCGCGCATCTGCTCCTGCGTGTAATATCCCTTGTACGGCATCTGTATATCGTCCTGACCCCAGCGCGACGAAGCCTGCTCCGTGAGCTGTGGATATTTCTTTATCTCGATGCGCCACGCCTGGTCGTCAACCAAATGAAGGTGCATGGCGTTGAGCTTATAGCGCGCCATCTCGGGCACGAACGCCTTCAGATCCTCGAACGGAATGAATGTACGTGCAGGGTCTACCATCAGTTCGCGAACGTGCGTGCGCGGTTTGTCGCTGATGAACAGTGCCGGGATGGCGTCGGCACACTCCGTAGCGCCGTTGCCGCGCAGCAGCTGGTCGAGCGTCATGAGCGCGTAGAACACGCCGCGTGCTGTCTTGCCCTTCGCCGTTACGCCCTTGGCGTCTACAGCCAGCGTGTACGCCTCGTCGTCGCTGAGCGAGTTGTCGAGCGCCAGCGTAATCTGTGTGCCGCGCTGACGACTGTTCACGATGTTGCCGATGCGCTCTGTGAGCACGCGTCGAGCCTGTGCTGCCTCGTTCGAGAGTCCGTCGGCTGCTATGATGTTCCAGGCGGTTTTTACCTTCAAGTCGGCACCCTTCTGCAGTCGCAGTTCTGCGGGGAACGGCACGAGGCAGTAGGGTGGGTAGCTCACTTGATACTTCTCTTTCGCGTCGGCGAAGAAGAGGCTCCAGCCCGCAGCCTTGCGGTAGAGCTTCTCGCTGCCCTTCGGCACGATGAGCTTCACGTTCTGGCGGTTGAGTCCGTAGAACGCTGTAGCGTCAGCCTTCGGCGGCATCTTCGAGTCGACGCGCACGGTCTTCAGACCCGCGAGTCGTGCGAAGGCGTACTCAGCAATCTGCGGAGCGCCCTTTATTGTTATCTCCTCCAGTGCCGTGCAGCCCGAGAATGCAGCCGCGCCGATGGTCTCTACGCCAGCCGGAATGGTTATCTTGCCCAGCTTGTCGCATGCGAAGAACGCCTGCGAACCAATCGACTTCGCCGCTGTTGGCAGCGTGATCTGCTCGAGCTGGTGGCGCGAGTGGAAAGCGTTGTTAGGGATTGCGGTGCTCTGCGCCTCGCTAAGGTCTACGGAGCGCATCTGGAAACAGAGGTCGCGCAACTGACGATAGTCGCTGTTGCCAGTCGTTGACAGTTCGCCCGTGAGCTTGAGGCTTACAGCCATCGACTTCTGCTCGGGCTTCAGGTCGTCCATGCGTGCTACGGTCTGCGCCGAAACTACGGCTGAAAAGAGCGTAGCGGCAGACAATAGGATGAATTTTCTCATTGTTTTATATAGATTTAGTTTATAAAAATCGGTTTAATTGGTGGGGTGTAAGGGGTGGAAGTAGGCGGATTGTCATCGTGCACCGAACGCCGTCCGATCGGATTCCGTCCGCCGCCCGATCAGATTCCGTCCGCCGTCCGATCAGATTCCGAACGCCGTCCGATGAGTTTTGCTGGCGATGCATATCGTAGGAGGCTACGGCATTCCTGCCGTAGCCATTAGTAATAGAAATGCAACTTATTACTACTGTTTGCAATGGCTACGGCAGGAATGCCGTAGCCTCCTACGGTTTGCCATGCAACTCGTGTTTCTGTAGTGGCTGCATCTTGCGTTATGCATCAGACCATCCCGTCGAGCTGCTTCTTCAGCTCCTTCAGCTCCTCGCGCACGCTTATCAGCGTAGCCAGAATGTCCGAGCTCTTGTCTACGCCCGTGCGGTTCTTGTTGAGCATCTTGCGCGCCGCCGAGAGCTTGAAGCCGCGCACCTTCACAAGGTTGTGTATAACGCGAATCTGCTCGATGTCCTTCTCCGTATACTGGCGCACGTTCTGTCCCACGGTTTTGGGTTTCAGATGCGGAAACTCCGTCTCCCAAAAACGCAGAGTGCTCTCACGTATGTCGAACATCGCCGCCACCTCCTTGATGGAGTAGTACAACTTCACGTTCTTATTGGTATTCAATGCCATATTATTTGCAATTTATTTGCAAAAGTAACCAAAACAAAGTACCTTTGCAAACGTTTTAGAAAGAAATTAAAAAACAAACGACAATATTGTATAATATGATGACAGCTAATGAAATCCGCGACTCGTTCAAGAAGTTCTTCGAGTCGAAAGGACACACCATCGTGCCGAGTGCGCCGATGGTAATCAAGGATGACCCAACATTGATGTTCACAAACGCTGGTATGAACCAGTGGAAGGACATCATCCTCGGCACACGCGAGCCCGAACCGCGCCGTCGTGCCGACACACAGAAGTGTCTTCGCGTGAGCGGCAAGCACAACGACCTCGAGGAAGTAGGTCACGACACATACCACCACACCATGTTCGAGATGCTCGGCAACTGGTCGTTCGGCGACTACTTCAAGGAAGGCGCCATCGACTACGCTTGGGAGTACCTCGTAGACGTTTTGAAACTCAACCCCGCCGACCTCTACGTAACCGTTTTCGAGGGTTCGGAGGAAGAAGGACTCGCCCGTGACGACGAGGCTGCATCATATTGGGCGAAACACGTGCCCACCGACCACATCATCAACGGCAACAAGCACGACAACTTCTGGGAAATGGGCGATACGGGTCCTTGCGGTCCGTGCTCGGAGATTCACCTCGACTCGCGCACACCGGAGGAGAAGGCAAAGGTGCCCGGACGCGAACTCGTGAATAAGGACGACCCGCAGGTTATCGAGATCTGGAACATCGTGTTCATGCAGTACGAGCGCAAGGCTAACGGCTCGCTCGTTCCGCTGCCGATGCACGTTATCGATACCGGTATGGGCTTCGAGCGCCTCGTGCGCGCTATGCAGGGCAAGCACTCCAACTACGACACCGACATCTTCCAGCCTATCATCAAGGAAGAGGAGGCCATCACCGGCATGAAGTACGGCGAGAAGGAGGAGACCGACGTGGCTATGCGCGTATGCGCCGACCACCTGCGCGCCGTAGCGTTCTCTATCGCCGACGGACAGCTGCCTTCTAACGCTAAGGCAGGCTACGTAATCCGCCGCATCCTGCGCCGTGCCGTGCGCTACGCATACACCTTCCTCGGACAGAAGGAGGGCTTCCTCTATAAGCTCATCCCCGTTCTGACACGCGAGATGGGCGAGGCGTTCCCCGAACTCAAGGCTCAGCACGACCTCATCATCCACGTTATCAAGGAGGAGGAAGACTCGTTCCTGCGTACTCTCGAGAAGGGCATCAACATGCTCAACTCGGCTATGGACGAGCTGAAGAAGCAGGGCAAGACAGAGCTCGACGGCGTGCAGGCATTCCGTCTGTTCGACACATACGGCTTCCCGCTCGACCTCACCGAGCTTATCTGCCGCGAGAACGGATTCACCGTTGCCGCAGACGAGTTCGACGCCGAGATGCAGAAGCAGAAGGAACGCGCACGCAACGCTGCCGCAGTTGAGAACTCCGACTGGGTTATCCTGCGCGAAGGCGAACAGCAGTTCGTTGGCTACGACTTCACCGAATACGAGTGCCACATCCTGCGCTACCGCAAGGTGACACAGAAGAAGAATACATACTTCGAGCTCGTGCTCGACAACACGCCGTTCTACGGCGAGATGGGCGGTCAGGTAGGCGATACCGGCGTGCTCGTCAGCGAGGACGAGACCGTTACAATCACCGACACAAGGCGCGAGAACGGACAGTCAGTACACATCGTGAAGGCTCTGCCGAAGAACCCGGAGGCCGACTTCATGGCTTGCGTAGACGTAGACGCTCGCGAGGGCTCGGCTGCCAACCACACCGCTACCCACTTGCTCGACTACGCTCTGAAGCAGGTGCTCGGCGACCACGTAGAGCAGAAGGGCTCGTTCGTATCGCCTACAACGCTGCGCTTCGACTTCTCTCACTTCACCAAGGTGACTGACGAGGAGCTGCGCAAGGTAGAGCGTCTCGTCAACGACCTCATCCGTCAGGACCTGCCGCTCGACGAGCACCGCGACACTCCGTTCGAGGAGGCTAAGAAGCTCGGCGCTATCGCCCTCTTCGGCGAGAAGTACGGCGACAAGGTGCGCGTAGTGCGCTTCGGACCGAGCTGCGAGTTCTGCGGCGGTATCCACGCACAGTCGACAGGTCGCATCGGTATGTTCAAGATCATCTCTGAGAGCAGCGTAGCTGCCGGCATCCGCCGTATCGAGGCAAAGACCGGCAAGGAGTGCGAGGAGCTGATGTACAACATCGAGGACGTGCTGAAGGCTATCCGCGGTCTGTTCAACAACGCAAAGGACCTGCAGGGCGTCATCGGCAAGTACATCGAGGAGCACGACGCTATGAAGAAGAACATCGAGCAGTTCCAGGCTGCCGCCGTAGAGCGCACAAAGAACGACCTCATCGCTAAGGCACGCGAGGTGAACGGCGTGAAGGTCATCACAGCTGTCCTCCCGCTGGAGCCGGCTGCTGCCAAGGACCTCATGTTCAAGCTGCGTCAGGCTGTTCCGTCTAACCTGCTCGCTGTTGTAGGCTCGGTAGCTCACGAGAAGCCGATGCTCAACGTATGCATGAGCGACGACCTCGTGAAGGACCATTCGCTTAACGCTGGTCAGATGGTTCGCGAGGCAGCCAAGCTCATCCAAGGCGGTGGCGGCGGTCAGCCCCACTTCGCTCAGGCTGGTGGCAAGAACGTCGACGGACTCTCTGCTGCCGTAGATAAGGTGGTGGAGCTTGCACAGCTCTAAACGGCTTTTAGTACAAACACTATAGGAGGAGGGTGTGTCAAAACTCTCTTATTCTAAAAAAATCACAAAGAGGGTGTGTCAA
>ERZ1032078.487-NODE-487-length-15462-cov-5.036866_pt1 | contig 15462 bp, 13 predicted proteins | sample MGYA00517101_ERZ1032078 | MGnify/ENA primary metagenome ERZ1032078 (study PRJEB33719, sample SAMN04261301) | wastewater metagenome | biome: rural village; feature: human; material: feces | host: Homo sapiens | place: El Salvador | collected 2013-01-14 ... | reverse complement strand
AGCGTGCACGCCTCATCGGCAGCGAGGTCACGACACCCGAGGAGCTGAGCCTGCCGCCGTCGTAAGCTGATAGTCGTTCGGCTCTCGTCAGCATAAAAAATCCGCCGTCCGGAGACGGCGGATAGGGCAACTGTTTAATCAGACCACAAAGAAGAACTTTATAAGGAACAGCAGCGACAGCACATAGGTCAGCGCAGAGACCTGCTTTGCCTTGCCGGTGCATGCGGCGATGACGGTGTAGGCGATGAGCGCCATACCGATGCCGTGACCGATAGAGCCGGTGATGGGCATGAAGATGAGCATGAGTGCAACGGGAACGGTTTCGAGTATGTCGCCCCAGTTGACCTTCTTAAGGCCGCTCATCATGAGAATGCCGACATAGATAAGCGCTGCGCTCGTTGCCGGTGCGGGGATGAGCGCTGCAATGGGAGCAATGAACATGCAGGCAAGGAAGAGCACTGCGGTGGTCAGAGCGGTAAGACCCGTGCGGCCGCCGGCTTCGACGCCGGAGCCGGACTCGATAAAGGTCGTGACGGTGGAGGTGCCGGTGCAGGCGCCGGCAACCGTGCCGATAGCGTCGGCAAGCAGGGCTTCCTTCATCTGCGGCATTTTGCCGTCTTTATCGAGCATATCCGCCCTTGCGGCGGTGCCGACGAGGGTGCCGATGGTGTCGAACATATCGATCATGCAGAAGGTTATGACCAGCGTCAGAGCGGTGAACCAACCGATGCTGATAAAGGTCTTAAAGTCGAACTTGAAGAAGGTCGTGTCGATCATGTCCTTAAAAGGCGGCACGAACGATGCGCCCTGCAGGGAAGCAAACGGGTTCGTGTCGAGGAATATGAAGCTGCCTGCCCAGTAGACGATGCAGGAGATGAGCATGCCGAGGATGACCGAAGCCTTTACCTTGTGGTGGTTGAGAATGATGATGGCGAATACGCCGACGAGCATGGTGACGACATACAGGACCATCTGGGGGTATGCGCTGCCGACGGTGTCCTGAACGACGGAGGGGCTGAGGCTTCCGAAGAAGGTGGACAGGACATAGAACGGGCCGCCCTTTTCACTGTAAATGCCTGCGTTCGAGCCGAAGCCGATGTTCAGCAGCATAAGGCCGATGGCGGGGGTGATGCCGATGCGGATGCCGGCGGGGATGGCCTCAACTATTTTCTCACGGATGGAGAAAAGGGTCAGGACGACGAAGAAAACGCCCTCGACGAGGATGATGCAGATAGCGGCGGGGAAGGCCTCCTCATAGCTTATATGCGCCATTGCGGCGATGTTTGCCACAACAACGGCGAAGAAGCTGTTAAGACCCATGCCCGGAGCCATAGCAAAGGGCTTGTTTGCGGCAAATGCCATGACGAGCATACCGATAGCCGAGGCTATGCAGGTTGCCATGAACACTGCGTTCCACAGGGGCGTGCCGCCTGCGAAGTTTGTCAGCAGGTTAGGGTTGAGGGCGATGATGTAAGCCATCGTCATAAAGGTGGTCAGTCCGGCGACCAGTTCGGTGCGGACATTAGTGCCGTTTTCCTTGAGCTTGAAGATCTTTTCCATTTCGACTCTCCTAATACAAATTTGAAAAATGAAAACAACATTAAGCTGACGGGAGCCGGACACCTATCGGTTTTGACGGGCAGATTTCCGCTCATGCTGCGTTGAAGCCCTTGCCAATACGAAAGTATTCCCTGCACGCTTCGTCTTGCCTGAGCAAAAATCTGCTCCGGCAAAACTGCGAGGCATCTGTCAGTAATGTTTTTCGAGGGATTTTCGGCTTTCTTTGGTGAGAATGGGCTGACGCCCATTAAAACAAAAAAGGCGAAAAGCACCGAAAGGGCACACTGACAGACGATAGGGATTCGACTCACGCCAGCTTAAGACTATAAACGCCAAAGCACTTAAAGTCAACAAAAAGTTCACATTTTCGCAATAAAAAAGAGCGGTTTTCAAAAACCGCTCGGGGTGTTGAGGTTATAGACCTAAAATGCTCAGCGTTTTGCTGTCGGGCTTGCCGGAATAGAACTTGTCGAGCACCCTTTGGAACACCGCATCGCCGGTGGCTTCAAAGAAAAGCGTCATCGATGAGCGCAGCTTGAGGTCATCCGGGTAGCCCATGAGCGCAGCTTGAGGTCATCCGGGTAGCCCATGACCGCACCTGCGTCAGAGGTGTCCAGCGCAAGCAGCGCCTCGGATATCTCAACGAGCCGCTTGCCGAGCACGGGGTGGGCATAGTAGTCCTTTGCCTCCTGCATGGAGCTTATGGCATAAAATTGAGCGGTGGAGCTGAAGCCGAGACCGGCTATCTGCGGGAAGATGTACCACATCCAGTGTGTCCTCTTGCGTCCGGCTTTGATCTCCCTAAGCGCAGCGTCATACGACCGCTCCTGCGCAGATATAAAACGGTTAAGATCGTGCATTGTTGCCTCCAGAGAAAATGAGATAGTGAGCTACTGCACCTAAAAATGTATGCCACTTATATTATATTGCCTTTGCCTAAATTGCAATTGGAACAAAGCGTTTGTAAGTTCTCAACAACGGTTTCTCCTCCTTTTGACCATGGAATGATATGATCCACATGAAGGACGACCGATGGGTCTTTTGCGGGGGATGCGCCGCAAAGACAGCATTTGAAATTATCACGCTTCATTACCAAAAATCTTGTTTTAAGCCCAATATCTCTTTTGGTCTCGTGCGATGAGTACAAATCTTTTTTTGCTTCGCTCTTTTTAACGACCGCTGTATCGGGAGCCCAAAAGCTATTGTCGACGGTTTTTGGCGCATTGGAAATGTTGCTTAAATCGTTATTGATGTAATCAATAAACGCTACCAAAGCATTATGCCATGAGCCAAAATGATTATAGTATGCTCTAATGCTGTATTTCGAGTGACCTTGAGAGAAATCTCTCGCTTTAGGCTGTCGACCAAGTGTAATCCACATTTCTTCAATGTTGGAGAAAAGATCTTGGTCTGAAATGACCTTGGTGTAACCTGTGCTATCCAAACCAGCTGCGTAAAGAGCTTTGTCCCAGCAACCGAAAACCTTACAGTAAGTATTGTAGTTATATTTGCCGTGCATTTCATACTGAGTGGTGGTGATGCTAGTCGTTCCTAAATTATTAGCTACCCTTACTAAATCAGCAGATAGCTCGTCAAGGCTTAAATTAGAATAACGGCGTTTGGATTTGATGTTCTTTGGTTTCAAACCCGCTGCTCTTAGGGCATTGCTCCAGCCACCAAAATGGTTTTGGACTGTGCTATAAGAATAGTGTCCTAGGTTTGCGTATTGCTTCATCGTAATATAGTCGGAGTTAACAATACTAGCAACTCTCAAAATATCTCCCAGAAGCTCCTCGTCAGTACATTTTGCGTGAAATTCCACTAAAGTAAAATCCATAAAACTAACTCCGGTTAATCAAGTGAGAGCACCCACTAAAACTCTTACCACAAAAGCAATTATTAAACAATTGGTTTTTGGGCAAAGAACTTCTTAAATAGTGGATGCCGAATTATCCGCTATTCAATGTTACTTATTACTCGCAAAAGCTCCGCTCTTTGCCGTGTTAATAGATGCGATGAGAAGTCGCTTGATTTCAACGCATTTATCGAGCAGCGCCTTATCGTCATAGTAGCCGCCTTCAAGCAGCAGCTCGATCCAATATTCAGTCTCCGCACATTCCTTGAGCGAAATTTGAAGCTTGGCTATAAAGTCAGCCTTGCCGTGTGCATAGAACGCTTCACGAATATTAGCGCCAATGCTTGTCCCTGAACGCAGGAATTGGTTGATAAGCGCCGACTCACATTTTGCCGCACGCAGCTGCCTGCATACTCTCAGCACATCTAGCGCAAACTCTTTGGATTTTATCAATAAGGGACTGTCTTTCATAAACAAGAAACCTTAAAAAACACTTCTTCACTATTCACTGTTACTTATTACCTTCAAAAATCCTGCGAAAAAAGTGAAGAGTGAAAAGTGAAGAGGTAATAAGTAAAAATCCCGCACTTTCGTGCAGAAACGCATTGCTAGAGTAATGATACCACAAGAACAATTATTTTACAATAGCTTAAAAGAGCCTGCATAAAACAACTGCAAACGATGTTTATGGTGCTTATAGAATTAGAGCGATGGTATTAAAGAATAAAAGCCTTCGTAAAAAAACAAAAAGCAAGGCAACGCCTTGCATAGTTCTTCACTATTCACTATTACCTATTACTTTCAAAAATCCTGCGAGAATAGTGAAGAGTGAAAAGTGAAGAGGTAATAAGTAAAAATCCCGCACTTTCGTGCAGGATTTTTGGTGGGGGAAGATGGATTCGAACCATCGAAGGCATTGCCAGCAGATTTACAGTCTGTCCCCTTTGGCCACTCGGGAATTCCCCCATATCAACTTCGGTATCAAGTGCGCTCTCGATGGAGCTGGTGGACGGACTCGAACCCCCGACCTGCTGATTACAAATCAGCTGCTCTACCAACTGAGCTACACCAGCACGATACCGGCTCAAATATAATAGCAAACCCCCATGGTTTTGTCAACAATAAAATTCAAAAATCAGCAAAGAAATTTTACATACCGGAGGAGATAAAAATGACCATAGCCGAATTATCCGGAGAATACAGAAAAAGCGGCGAGGCTTGCCGCATACGGGCAGAGGAGCTTGAGACACGGCTTAAGCGTGAGAAAATGTGCGAGATGGACAAAATGCGCCTGCGCCGGAAGATATCCATGCTCACGAACATGGCTCGAGATGCCATAGCGACCTCACGCTACCTTGAAAATTATTACGGAGATGATAAAAATGAACGAGAAAAAGCTGAATATGTTTGCTAAGCAGGAAGAATATGCAGCCCTGCGCAATTTTATTAAAATAGTAGAAAGCAGCGGGGAGGGGGGCATGGCGGCATCGGTAAAGCGTGCTATCGATCGTGAGCTTACCCGCCGCCAGCGCCAGATGGTGTACATGTACTATCTTGAGCAGATGCGTATGCAGGATATAGCCGATGAGCTTGACCTGAGCATTTCAAGCGTCAGCCGCACGATAAAGCGTGGACGCCGCAGGCTCAAAAGCTGCCTTCGCTACGGCGGCAAGGCGCTCATGGACGCAATGGAAGATTGAAGTGGTTTACTTTGAGCTGAGGTTGTGTTAAACTCAAGCCATGGCGAAAGGAGCATGGCGTGAAAACTAATTGTAAAAAGAAACAGAACGGTTTGAAAACCATACAGCTTATCCTGCTCGCCCTTGCGGTCACTGCATTAGTGGTGCTCGTTGTCAAGGTATATGAGCGCAATATGAGCGTACAGAACGACCCCCACTACGGGCAGGTAGAGGTATTTAACGGACAGGATTATATTTGGATAACACCTGAGGACGGTGTTCCGGTGAACACGCTCAAGGCCGAGGAGTTTACAATGGACGAAAGCGGCAGACCCGTGTACACGGGGTCGCAGTATAAGTCCATGCTCGGCGTCGATGTCTCGCAGTATCAGGGCGATATCGACTGGCAGCAGGTGTATGACAGCGGCGTTCGCTTTGCGATAATAAGAGCGGGCGGCCGGTACTACGGCGAAAACGGAGAAATGTACACCGACGATAACTTTGCCGCAAACCTTGCAGGAGCAAAGGCTGCGGGACTCAAGGTCGGCGTGTATTTCTTCTCGCAGGCGATAAACACCGAGGAAGCCCGTGAGGAGGCACTGTATACGCTCAATCTCATAGGCGATACGGAGCTTGACCTTCCCGTGTTCTGTGACTGGGAGCGTATTGCCGACACCGATGCACGCACCGGCGCCGTGGACGGCGCTACCATAACAGACTGCGCCGCCGCATTCTGCGAGACGGTAAAGCAGGAGGGCTTTGATGCCGGAGTTTACATCTACCCCAGCACCGGCTACTACGACTATGAGCTTTCACGGCTCACCGACTACGCCTTCTGGTGCACGAGCCTCGGCGATCATCCGTTTTTCTACTATGCGCACACCCTGTGGCAGTATAGCTTTGAGAGCAGCGTCCCCGGCATCGACCATAAGTGCGACATGAACATGATGTTTTATAAGTAAGCTGACGGGAGACAAACTCCTATCGTCTGTCAGCGTGCCCTTTCGGAGCTTTTCGCCTTGCCGGACACAAAGCCCGTCTGCACGAAAAGAAAGCCGAAAATCCCTCGAAAAACACTACTGACAGATGCCTTGCAGTTTTGAGGGAGCAGATTTTCGTTCAGGCAAAGATAAAGCCCGACGGGCATAATGGACATATATGGACTAGGGGTTTAGCGAAGCATGGGCGGAAAGCTGCCCGTCAAAACCGATAGCTGTTCGGCTTCCGTCAACTTAAGTAAAAAGCTGTGACCAACAGGTCACAGCTTTTTACTATCTATTTGCTATTTTATATATTGTACACACGGTCGGGGGCTATCTCGGGCACCTTGGGGAGCTCACCGTCACGGTAGCCGAGGATGCAGTTTGCGATGCCGACATAATTGTCGCTTATACCGTTTGCCTGTAAAAGCTTTCTGCCGTACTCGGTGTCGAACACCTCAAGGGCACGGTTTATCCAGCACGAGGCAACACCGAGAGCCGCTGCGGCGTTCATGAGGTTACCCATGACGAGGCTGCCGTCCTGAATGTAGGTCGGCACGGTCTTGTCGGCAAGCACGACCACCACGGTCGGCGCAGCGTAAAACGGGTCAATGTCACGACCCATGACCCCGGCGTTGAGCTTTGACAGCTCGGCGATCACCGACTTGTCCTGAATAACGAGCAGCTTTGTCGGCTGACGGTTCAGCGCACTGGGGGCTTGAAGTCCTGCCCTTATTATGGCATCGAGCGTCTCTGGTGCGACCTGCTCTGCGGTGTAGCGTCTCACGCTTCTGCGGTCGAGTATGTTCTTATAAGCGTCATTCATTTTCGTTATCCTCCACATCAACATAGTACGCTATCTGCGGGTAGCTGCCGCCCTTGCAGCCCTTTGAAGCCTCAACGGCCGCCTTCGCCGCCTCAAGCTCGGTGCGCATTATCTCAATGCGGTCGTCAATTGCCTGAAGCTCCTGAAACAGCACGGCAAACTTGCCCTCTGCACAGTCACGGTTCTGGTCGTAGTACTGACGGCCTATCTCGGTAAACACCTTTTTCTGCTCCTCAAGCTCGCCGTTTATCTGCAAATTGAGCTTTGCGATGTTTGCGTAGCACATTGCGGTCGTGCTGCTGCGGTCGTAGGCATCCTTGAGTGCGCCGCTTTCGACATATTCTTTTGCCTTTTTGCCGACGGCACTTATCGTTCCCTTTATCATGCTTTTGTAATCAGCCATTGCCTTCTCCCTTCTTGAGGTTGACGAACAGATCCTCGGGGCGGTGCTGCTTTTTTGCATTTATGATGAGCACCACGAGTGCGGCAATTGCGCTGACGGCGGCTAATAGCTGCGATACTCTTATATCCGTCGTGCCGATATACAGGCTGTCCGTGCGCAGACCCTCTATCCACGCTCTGCCGAGACCGTACCAAAGTATGTACAGCCAGAAGATCTGACCGTCGTATTTGCGCTTGCCCGTCTTTGACCATATGTGCAGACCGATGAGCCCCACGAGGTTCCACAAACTTTCGTAGAGAAATGTCGGATGCACATACAGTGTGTCGAAGCCCTGGACGGTCAGACCCATGCGGCAGAAAATGTCGGTCTGAGCGCCGAAGGCCTCACGGTTAATGAAGTTGCCCCAGCGGCCCACGGCCTGCCCGATGAGCAGACCGAAAGCCGTCAGATCCGCAACGGCGAAAACACGCAGCTTTTTGACCTTGCACCACACGATGCCGGTTATGATACCGGCGATGATTCCGCCGTAAATTGCAAGTCCGCCGTCACGCAGGGCAAAAATTTTGTCGGGGTTTGCGACGAAATAATCGAGCTTAAACAGCACATAGTAAAGCCTTGCGCCGATTATGCAGGTGGGGATGAGCCAAACGACGAGCTCGTACAGATTGTCCGAGGTCAGCCCGAACTCGGGCGCACGCTTTGCACAGTACAGTGCCGCCAAAATGAAGCCCATAGCGATTATAACGCCGTAAAAGTAGATATCAAGGCCGAACAGCGTAAAGCTGTACGGCGGGTCGATGCTCCAGTCACCGAGCATGGGGAAGGATATGCTTGCGTCTCGGAGCATTGTTGCAGTTAAAATGTTCATATCTTTATTCCTTTAAGCATAAGGGGAGCATCCAAACTCCGCCTCTGCCATGTCTTTTTGTCCTTTCTCTTCGTTATCGTCCTTGAAATACCTGTGTATTCCCGCCTACTCTGCCTTGACAAAGAACAAAAATCCTATGGCAGAGGTCTTTCAGATTTTTAAGCGAGAGAGGAGTGTTGCAGGCAAGGCTTTGGGAATGAGGAAGGCTGTTGCCTTGTGATTGAGCAAAACGAAGCTTGCGGCGCTCAAATCCGCTTAAAAACGGGGTTCGGACGCTCCCCTTATGCTTCCGGGGAAAGTACGCTCATGGCAAGTTTGTCCTGCGCCATGAACTCGGTCAAAAACTTTTCGCATTCGTCTATGGTGACGCTCTCGAGCACCTCGAAGCTGTCCAGCGAGCAGTAGCCGCCGAAAAGACCGGTCACCATCGAGATGCAGATGCTGTCGAAGCTTTCAAGCCCACGCAGTCTTGCACCGAACGAGGCTTTTTTCGCCCGCTCGAATGCGTCACGGTCAAGGCCGTTTGCCTTGACGGCGCTAACTGCGGAGTTAACTTCACTCAAAACACGCTGCGGGTCTGCGCTCTCGCCGCCTATCATGACGGTCGCAACGCCTGCCGTGTAGTCTATCTCATAGTCGTAGTCACGGTTTAACACGCCCTCGGAGTACAGGCGGTTATAAAGCCTGCCCGACGAGCCGAACAGCGTGCGCATGGCAAGCTGTGCAACTATCTTCTGCCGCTGCAAGGCCTTGCCCGTTTCGGCGGGAGCGACCTTTGCGCCGATGAGAAACTGCGGTGCGGAAAGCTCCATATGCTCCTCGTGATAGCTCTCGGTTGGAAATTCCGTCTCTCTTTCGCCGAAGTCGGCAGTGGGTATCTCCGCTTTCTCCTCGGGGAGCACTTCCTTGGCTATCTCATAAATGCGCTCCGGAGCACAGTCGGCCGCCACGCACAGCACCATGTTTGACGGTGCGTAAAACGCCTTGTGGCAGTTATAAAGCGTCTCGGCGCTTATCTCGGCGATGCTCTCGACAGAGCCTGCGACCTGATCACGCACGGGGTTGTGCTCGTAGAGCATACGCATCAGCCGATTATATATCACATACCCGGGACTGTCCTCGACCATGCCGATCTCCTGCCCGATTATGCCCTGCTCCTTGCTGACTGTTTCATCGGTGAAGTAGGGGGTGGAGACAAATTTTAAGAGCATGCGCAGATTTTCCTCAAACCCCGAGGTGGAGCTGAAGTAATACGCCGTCATGCCGCTTGAGGTGAAGGCGTTCGGCTGTGCGCCGTTTGCCGAGAGCACGCTCAGCGCATTGTCGCCGTCGGGCATGTCAAACATCTTGTGCTCAAGATAATGCGCAACTCCGACGGGCGTGTCGTGCCACTGACCGTTTAGGAAAAACCTGCGGTGCGCACCGCCGTAATTTGTCGCAAACACAGCGTAGCCAAGCTCGAAGCCGGGCTTGGTGACCACATTTATCCGCAAGCCGTTGGGAAGCTCGGCGGTATACAGCGTCTCGTTTATCTTGGAAAAGTGCTTACTGTTCATCATCCTCGCCGCCTCCCTGCAGGAAATACTCAGCGTCAAGCACAACGCTGTTTGCGATAGCTATAACATCCTCACGCCGCACCTCATTTACGAGCTCTGCCAGCTCATCGGGCGAAAACTCAAGCCCGTCAAGCGTATTTGCAAGGTAAAAGCCCTCAAGCTCACCCTGCGAATCGAGGCATGCACGCAGGTCAGATGCAACGCTGCGTTTGGCAGCATCCAGCTCCGCATCGGTTATCTCGCCGTTTTTCACGGCATCGAGCTGGGCAAGTATCTCTGCCTTGGCAGCGCCTGCTTTGTCAAAGTCAACGCCGGAGGAGACGAGCATCACGCCCTTGTGCGTGTCAACCGCCGAGCTTGCGTAGTAGCACAGCGAAAGCTTCTCACGCACATTCATAAAAAGCTTTGAGGTCACGCCGCTGCCGTAGACGGCGTTGAATACATAGATAGCGGCAATGTCCGGCACCTCCATGCACTCGCCGAGACGAAAGCCTAAGACGAGCTTGCCCTGCGTGACCGCCATTTCGTCGGTAAACGAGCGCACCGTGTCTTCCACGGCGTTCATGCGGATATCCGTGCCGATGTCGTAGTTTATCTCGCCCCTCGTCATGCCGGAAAGTGCGTCCGAGAGGATATCCTTGACCTTAGTCCCGTCTATGCTTCCGCAGTAGAAAATTTCAACGGGGCTCGTGGAGATAAGGCTGTGGTAGTATTTCGTCAGCTTCTGATAATAAATGCCCTCGGCGACATCCTCCGTTCCGAAGCGTGACACGGCGTAGTCCTCATAGCAGCACATCTGCTCGATAAGCCGAAGCTTTGCGTAGGAGCGCTTGTCGTTCACCCGACTGCGGATGAGGTCAAGAAGCTTTTCCTTCTCGCTCTCGACATACGCCGGAACAAGCAACCCACCACGGGTACTCGGCGCTAAAATCAGCTCGCAGGTGAAGTTTGCCGCCTTTTCAAAAACATCGCTGCCTTGGGGCAGATACTTTTCATCCGGAAAGCTTGCGTAAAAGCCGATGCACTGGATCTCACCGATCTTGCGGACACTGGGCTCGATACCCGTTCCGTAAAGCGAGTCAAGCTCGGCGGCTATCGTCTCCATATCGGGGTGATACCTCGTACCGCGGCGCAAAACGAACGGAATTACGGCGTTAAGCGCCGCAGTTTCTCTGTTAAGCTGCGTGAGCAGATTTATGCTCAGACAGCCTGTTTTAAACTTGTCGCTGCGCAGGGCGGTCAGCCATACGCCGGGGATAAGCTCGCATCTGACGGTTTCCATCCGAAAGCCTCCTTCACGGTGTGTTTGATTCTGTCAAAGAACTAAGAAAAATAGACGCAATGGGTAAAATCCAATACGCAGCAGGGGGAGTGTGAGGGGGACAAGATCCCGCCTCAAGTTTGATTATAGCCATCAAAAATGCCTGTCAAGGCTTTTTGACGAGCAAAGCGAGACTTTTCGTGATGCAAAGCTTCACGAAAAATGTGGCGTGTTTTAAGTGTGCAAAAAAGTCATGGACTTTTTTGACACACTGAAAGTATTATAACACACTTTTTAATTATATGGTATACCTTTTCCGTCGTATTTTTCGCCGTCGAGCAGCACCTGCTCAGGTGAAATGACGATATCGTGCGTTTTGCCGCTGCCGCTTGTCCATTTTATGCGGCATTCGGGGAAATCGTCCGGCAGAGCGGGACGGATATACAGCGCACCCGACCAGAGCTTGAGCCCCAAAAGCTCCTCACACACGACACGAAAATACCAACCCGATGAGCCGGTGTACCATGTCCAGCCGGCTTCACCCATGTGCTCGTGGCAGGTATAGATATCGGCGGGGAGCACAAACGGCTCTGCCATATAGCGCTTTAGGTCGTGCGTCTCGGGGATAAGGTCGCACAAAATGGCATAGCCGTCCCGTGACCTGCCACGGCGCAGGCACGCCATCGCAAGCCAGACGGCGGCATGGGTGTACTGCCCTCCGTTTTCCCTGAACCCCGGGCCGTAGCTTTGGATATACCCCGGGTCACGCTCACAGCCGTAAAACGGCGGGTCAAAGAGCTTGACCAGCTTGTTTTCACGGTCGTAGAGCTCGGAAACGGCGCTGTCCAGCGCCATGTCGATGCGGCTGTTCGAGGCGTCCGTGCACATGGCGGCCCAGCTTTGCACGATGGAATCAATGCGGCAGCACCCGTCGTTTTTCGAGCCTATCGGCTCGCCGTCCGGCCAGTAGCCACGCAGGTACCAGCTCCCATCCCACGCCCTGTCGGCGGCAGCCCCGCAGCTCGCTGCAAGCGCTCGGTAACGGTGCGAGTCTTGTTTACATAACATAACTAACAGATCGGCAAAGCGCCTCACCGTGTGGGCGAAAAACCAGCTCAACCAAACGCTTTCGCCGTTAACATTGCTCATGCCGTCGTTCCAGTCACCGCTGCCGAACAAAAGCAGCCCATGCATTCCGACACCACGGTTTGCGCAGCAGTCGACCGCCGCCTTTGCATGGTCGAGAACGCTTGTCGAGACGGAAGATCTCTGCGGCATTTCATATCGGTCGGTTTCGCTGCCTTCAAGTGGACTTGAGTTAACATAATGCACGGCCTCGGAGCAGATATCCGTATCGCCGGTTTTCTCGACATATTCGCAAAGCGCCCACACGAGCCAGAGCATATCGTCCGAGCAGCGTGTGCGCACGCCCTTGTCGCCGTCGGGCATGGCGTGCCACCAGTGCATGACATCGCCCTCGAGGTACTGGTGCGCACAGCAGTCGAGAATTTGCCGTCTTGCGGGGGTGGGGGAGATGAGTAGCAGGTTTACCGCATCCTGAAGCTGATCACGGAAGCCTATCGCTCCGCCGCTTTGGTACACCGAGCACCTGCCCATCAGGCGGCATGCAAGCGTTTGATATACCGCCCATCCATTTACATAATGCTTAAACGGAACATCGCCGCCAAAACCGAGCTTAAGCACTTGCTTTTGCCACTCCGTCTTGGTATTTTCAAGCTCGGCAAGCGCCGTTTCGGGTTTACATAATTCAATCATCTTCTCGTCATCGCAAACGCCGCAGACAATGACGCTCACGGGCTGACAGTTGAATTTTGCGGCGAAAACGGGAGCGGAAAGTGCCTCCGTCTTGCCGTCATATTCGCCACGCAGGAACGAGAATAAATCACATGTCCAGCCGAGTATCGGCGCAGAGCAAAGCGCCTTGAACTTCGCCTCCGGCAGGGCAAATCGGCTGCTTTGTGCGGTGAACATCGAGTTAACATAATCTACATCAACCGCAAGATAATCGTCCTCATTATCGGCAAGCTGAAGCTCGGTTTTCCACGCAATTTGCCCTGTTACCGTGCCGCAGACCTCGATAATGAAAACTCTTGCATCGAGCCCCGAAGGCACAAATGCCGTGCAGCGAATGCCCGTCGAGCCGAAGCTTTTTTCCCAGACTGCATAGCCGAAGCCGTAGCGAACACGGCAGGGAATACCGTCGGAAGCCGCGAAAATGCTGTACCTGCCGCTGTCGGTGATATACTCGAGCGTCTCGGGACCTACAACCGCATAGGGGTCATTCACCCAGCGGTCAATGCGCATTTCACGAGCATTTTTATACCACATATTGCCCAACCCGCAGTCGGCGGCATAAAATCCGAATGAGCCGTTTGTCAGCATATTCGACCAAACCTTGGGCGGCAATGAACGGTTTACATAAAAGTAAAAGCTGTTATCATCTTCGTACCCGAATTTGGGTATACAGTCAAGCCTCCCCGACTCGCTATGCGGCAACAGATATTTTATACCTGCCCGCCTTTCGGAAGTGTCGGCGCCGATAATGACGCTTGCACAGGCAAGCATATCCCCCTCGGCCGAGACGGGCAAAATGCGTATGCCGCCGTGCGTACCCATGAGCGCCTCAAGTCCATGGGATGCGAGAATATCCCGCACACAGCCGTATATCGGACGACGGTACTCGCCGCCCTCGTCGGTCAAAAAAACAAGGTCGCAATAAATGCCGCAAGAACGCAGCAGGCAAAACTGCTTTGTAAGACTTTCCGCCGCTTCACGGCTGACCTCAGCACTTGGGCAAACGATGATCGGCATGTCGCCGGATACGCCGTACTGCCACAGCTTTTGCTTGGAAATAAAGGAATTTTCGGCGTTTGTAAACCACAGCGACTTTATCATGCTCATCGCCGAATCCACCTCACGGGCGCTCATTCCGGTTATCGATGCGCAGGCCGAGACCATTGCGCCGAACTCGGCGGGGCCTATCGCCAGCATATGCTGCGCACCGGCGTATGCATCATCTGGGGTCATACCTACGCACATGGCAAAGCGCACTTCCATGCGCTCTCCGGCCTTCAGCGATACCTCAGTCGTGGCGGTAACAAACGGTGCCGACAAATGCCCCGTGCCGCCGCTTCTGTCGGCCTTGAAGCTCATTTTTCGGTCGGACGCAAGGCACAGCCAAACCTCGGGCTGCCTGCCTCTCGGTAAGCGATGGAGTATCAGGCAGTTGCTATCCAAGTGGGCATCCAAGCCCAGCCTCCAATACGCAGGGTGGTTGACATAATCATTATAATCTGCCAGCACCGGTTCAAAGGAAAAGCTGAGCCTTGCGCCGTCGATATCACGCTTTGCGCTTATCTCGGCAAAGCGCAGCTCACCGTTTTCGCCGCCCGCCGTGGCGGCACTCGTTTTAAGCGCAAAATCGTCAGTCATGTGCGACCAGCTGCACGCAATTTCACCTAACTCCCAAATGAAGCCTGCGCTGTTCGGCTCGGGAAGCAGCGAATAGCTGAGCTCGCCGACATCGAGCCTTATCTCAAGTCCATGCCCCTCGCCTAACTGCCGAAACGGCGGCTTATAGACAAGCATATCTCCGCAGGTGGCGGAGACTATGCCGCTCTCGGTTAACATAACATTATAAACGCCGTTTGAAATGACCGCACAGTTCGGGTTTTCAAAGTCGATATCCTCGCCCCGCTTTGCCCACTGCTGAGCGGTGAGCCGCTGCGGCTTTTCAAAGCCCGCCTCGCCTAATTTGAGAACCGGCGCATTGACCGGCAGCTTCTCCTCAAGTAGACAGCGGTATGCGTGCATCTGCGGGTCTGCCATAAACCGCCGTGTAGCAATACCGTCAAGCAGACAGTTTGCGACAGAGAGCATGCTCATGCCCAAATGGTGCGCCATATAGCAGCGCACTGGCTCACCGTCGGCACTGCGGCAGCGTGACGGAGTAAAGTCTATCGCCTCAATAAAGCCGAAGCGCCCCTTTGCGCCCGCATCGTCCAGACGGCGTAGGTTGGATAGCGCCGCAAACGGCTCGATGTTCAGCGCAAGAAAGCTCGAATACGGCGAAATGACAAGCTCCCTGTCCTGCCAACGCTTGAGCGCAAGATGGGCGCAGCCGTGCGCCTTGTATCGGTAGTTTAGCGCCGGGTCAAGCGAGAAAAATGCACTTTCGGAAATGCCCCAGAGCTTGGAGTGGGTCTGTCGGTGCTTCTGCACGAACATGCAATATTTTGTCGTTTCATACATGAGACTGTCCCTCACCAGCGGCAAAAACAGCTCCGGCATGAGGTACTCGAACATCGTACCCGTCCAGCTCGCCATGCCCTGATACCCGGCGTACGAGCGCATGGCTCGTGACAGCCTGCGCCAGTGCGTTCTCGGGACATCGCCCTTGGCAACGGCAAGATAGCTTGTGAGCCGAGCTTCGCTTGCCATAAGGTCGTAGTAG
>ERZ1032078.483-NODE-483-length-15542-cov-8.733841_pt1 | contig 15542 bp, 19 predicted proteins | sample MGYA00517101_ERZ1032078 | MGnify/ENA primary metagenome ERZ1032078 (study PRJEB33719, sample SAMN04261301) | wastewater metagenome | biome: rural village; feature: human; material: feces | host: Homo sapiens | place: El Salvador | collected 2013-01-14 ... | reverse complement strand
CAAGGTCACATAAGTGGCGCCTTTATTACGAGCAAGCCTAAAGTGCATAAGTCCGATATTTTTTAAGGATTACTAAGTGTCAATTTACATATCAATTTTGTATATTTGTAATTGAGGCCTTGGCTGTCACGGAGGTTCTGTGGCCGCAGGCAGGGCTTACCGAAGTTCAATCACATAAAGACCTAAGAATATGTTCGCAAAAGAGATCTACATCGCAAGACGCAAGGCTCTGTTGGAGAAGATGGCGCAGACCGCTCCGCAGGGGAAGCGTGGAATAGCCCTGTTCGTGGGCAACGTCGAAGCGGCCGCCCAGTACAAGGACAACGCCTATAAATTCCGTCAGGACTCATCCTGGCTGTACTATTTCGGACTCGACGAGCCACGCTATGCGGCCATCCTGGACCTTGACAGCGGAGAGGAGACCATCTTCGCCGACGATGTGGAGATCGGAGACATCATCTGGATGGGACCTCAGCCATCGGTCGCCTCCAAGGCCGCCGAGGTTGGCGTAAATCATTCAGCATCTTACGGTTCTCTGAACATCGCCGTCACTAAGGCTTTGGCCACAGGCAGGAATATTCATTTCCTTCCTCCGAGCCGCTACTACAACACGATGAAACTCGCCGCCCTTGTGGGAATATCCAATGAGGATGTGGCCCGTGTCGCCCCTATCGACGAGGACGGCGGCAAGCACGCCTCCAAGGAACTCGTGCAGGCTGTCATCTCGATGAGGCTTGTCAAGGAACAGTGCGAGATCGAGCAGATCGACGATGCCGGAGCTCTCGGACAGAGGATGCATACTGTGGCCCGCAACAGCGTCAAGGTCGGGATCATCGAGCAGGAGATTGTCGGCAAGATGGAGGGTGTGACCCTCAGCGAAGGTTGGGGCGTGTCGTTCCCGACAATCCTTACCCAGCATGGTGAGACTCTGCACAATCATCTGCACGACAAGGTCATCGAGCCTGGCAAGCTGATGGTGATCGACGCCGGTGCCGAGAATAATATGCACTACGCCTCTGATTTCACCCGCACCCTGCCGACCAGCGGCAAGTTCACCCAGAAGCAGAGGGACATCTATCAGATAGTCTGCGACTGCAACGAGTTGGCGTTCAATCTGACAAAGCCGGGAGTCGCCTATAGGGACGTTCATCTGGCCGTCGCCAAGCTGATGCTGGAGGATCTCAGATCTCTGGACATCGTGCGCGGCAATCTGGACAATATGCTTCACGAAGGCATCGCCGGACTGTTCCAGCCTCACGGACTCGGCCACAACATGGGGCTTGACGTTCACGACATGGAGGACCTCGGAGAGGATCTCGTGGGTTACGATCCGGATCAGAAACGCTCCACGCAGCTCGGCCTCGGCAGCCTCAGAATGGCACGCCGGCTTGTTCCGGGCAATGTCATCACAGATGAGCCGGGAATATACTTCATTCCGGCCCTCATCGAGAAATGGAAGAGCGAGAAGCGCGACAAGGGCTTCGTGAACTATTACAAGCTGGAGCACGACTACCTCGACTTCGGTGGCATCCGTCTGGAGGACGATGTGCTTGTGACAGAGGACGGCGCGCGCCGCACAGGCCCGAACCGCCTTCCGATCCAGCCGGACGATGTCGAGGCCGCTATGGCTTAGGAATATAAATCATAGAATATTAATGAGCGTTTTGGTCATCATCCTTGCCGTGCTGGCAGGAGTGGTCGGCATCATCGGGAGCGTTGTTCCCGCGTTGCCCGGTCCTCCTGTCAGCTGGGTCGGGCTGATGATTCTCTATTTCTGGGGCAAAGGCACGAACGGGGCCGGCGACCCGATGTCGCTGACATTTCTGCTCGTCTGGCTGGGAATCACTGCGGCCGTGACGATCATCGACTACATTGTGCCGTCCTGGTTCACCAAGGTCACGGGCGGAACTAAAGCCGCTGGCCGGGGAGCTATGGCCGGAATGCTTGTCGGCCTCTTCGTCCCGCCGGTCGGAATCATCCTCGGCACTCTTCTTGGAGCGTTTCTCGCCGAGTTGGTTTTCGCTGACAAGAACGGCTGGGAGTCCGCCAAATCCGCCCTCGGAGCCTTTATGGGATTCCTTTGCGGAACCGGCATCAAGTTGATTGCCAGCGGAATGATGATGTATTACATAGTAGTGTATCTTACTTGAATATGAAAGAGAAATATTCACGTTTCCTTGAGGAAGTAGGGAAATTCGTGCCCAAGAACGCACTCTACACCGATGAGATAAGGCGTTTCGCCTGGGGCACCGACGCTGGTTTCTACAGGCTTGTGCCGAAGATTGTCGTCCGGTCGTCCAATGAGAAAGAAGTCTCGAAGATCCTTGAGGCGGCATCGAAGTTTGATGTCCCGGTGACTTTTCGTGCCGCCGGAACCAGCCTTTCGGGTCAGGCTGTCAGCGATTCCGTGCTGATCGTGGCGGGAAAGAACTGGGAAAGATACATGGTTTCGGAGGACGCTTCCGAGATAACTCTCGAACCGGGAATCGTAGGGGCGAGGGCGAACGCCATCCTGAAGCCTTATGGTCGGAAATTCGGCCCGGATCCGGCCTCGATCGGAAGCTGTATGGTCGGCGGAATCGTGATGAACAACGCTTCCGGAATGAGCTGCGGAACCCACGCCAACAGCGACAAGGAACTGGAGAGCGTGCGGATGGTCTTTGCTGACGGAACGGTGCTGGACACGGGGGACGAGACCTCCAGAGAGGCTTTCAGGGCCAGCCATCCGGATTTCATCAAAGGAATCGAGGAACTGAGGGACGGAATCCTTGCCGACAAGGATCTCTCCGAACGCATAAGGTACAAATACTCAATAAAGAACGTCACCGGACTCAACATATTCCCTTTCATCAGGTTTGAAGATCCGTTCGACATAATCGCCCATTTGCTGGTCGGCTCCGAGGGTACGCTGGCGTTTATGAGCCAGGTCACGATGAAGACTCTGCCGCTGCCGTCCAAGGAAGCCTCGGCGATGGTCTATTTCGGGACGATAAGGGAGGCTGCCGAGGCCGTTGTGGCGCTCAGAAAAGAAATCAATCCTGCGGTGCTTGATGCCGCTGAACTGCTTGACAAACGGTCGCTTGCGTCAGTAGATGACCCGATGCTTAATGAATATCCCGACAAGGATCTGACCGCTCTCCTGCTTCGAGTCACGGGTGCTGACCGGACGGACTTGGATGCCAACATCGGCACACTCTCCGAGGTTCTGCGCCGTTTTGCCGTACTGAATGACGCGGAGGGCAACTCGTTCATATTCAGTAGCGATCCTGCCATTACGGGGAACTACTGGGCCATCCGTTCGGGAATATTCCCGTCCGTCGGTGGAATGCGCCGCGAGGGGACGACCTGCCTTATCGAGGACATCGCCTTCCACATCGAGGATCTGCCTGACGCGACGGTGGATCTTTCGGCGCTGCTGGACAGGCATGGCTACGACGATTCCTGCATCTACGGCCACGCCCTTGAGGGCAACTTCCATTTCATCATCAACCAGTCGTTTGATTCCGAGGCGGAGGTGAGGCGCTATGAGGCGATGATCCGCGACGTGGCGGAGATGGTGGTCGGGAAATATGACGGTTCCTTGAAGGCTGAGCACGGAACGGGCAGGAATATGGCTCCGTTCGTGAAGTACGAGTGGGGCGAGAAGGCGTTCGGGATAATGCAGCGGGTGAAGGAACTGTTCGACCCTCACGGGCTTCTGAATCCTGGTGTGATCTTCAACGATGATCCGGAGTGCTTCTTGAAGAATTTCAAGGCGTTGCCGGTGCTGAAACCGTGGGCGGATGACAGCAAGGCTGTCGAGCCTGAGTTGGCGGAGATCTACAAGAAACTGAACAAATGCATCGAGTGCGGATTCTGCGAGGTGAACTGCCTTTCCTGCGGCTTCACGCTTTCGTCCCGGACCAGAATCGCCACGCAACGTGAGATCACCGCCCTGCGGGAGTTGCCGGATCCGACCGCCTCGGAACAGACTCGTCTGCGGACGCTTGAGAAGGAATATTCCTACACGGGGGAGCAGACTTGCGCCGGGGACGGCCTCTGCTCGACCTCGTGTCCGATGGGCATCAATGTCGCCGACCTGACTCATCAGCTGAGGAGGGTGAATATGCCCGCGGGCTCTTTCGGCCACGGTTTCTGGAACTTCGTCGCCGGTCATTACGCCGGAGTCAAGAGTGGCCTTCGCGGTGCTTTGAGGATGGCTACAGCCGGCGAGACCGTGCTTGGTGACCTTGCCATGAGCGGCCTATGCCGCTGGCTGCACAACGCCATACGTATACCGCTTTGGACTCCTGCCACCCCTAAGGCCTATAATATTCCTAAATCGCTCAGGGCTTTGGTAAGTTCCGCCGCCTTTGGCCACGATGGCGCTTCGACTGTCGAAGCGGCCACGGGACCGGCCAGGTTGGGGAGCCTGTCCATGAGCCCGGAATCGCAAACATCCGAAGCGGCCACAGGAACACCGACCGTCTGCAAGGTAGTCTATTTCCCGAGCTGCATCAACCAGATGATGGGCCTTCCTAAACATCACCACGCCGTGGACAAGCCTCTTGTCGAGGAGATGGTGTCGCTGTTGGGCAAAGCGGGCTACGAGGTCATATTCCCGGAGAATATGTCCTCTCTTTGCTGCGGCACGATCTGGGAAAGCAAAGGAATGCCCGAAATCGCCGACAGAAAGACCAAGGAACTCGAGGATGCACTTTGGAAAGCCAGCGAGGAAGGCCGCTACCCTATCCTTTGCGACCAAAGCCCCTGCCTTCATCGTATGGAGCACAAGATCAAGAAGATGCGGCTCTACGAACCGTCCGAATTCATCCTTGGTTTCCTGACCGACAGGCTGGACTTCCACCAGACCGACATCCCGGTAGCCATTCATCTCACCTGCTCGATGCGTCTGATGCACAAGACCGGCAAGATGCTTGAACTTGCCCGCATGTGCTCCACCAACGTGATTGTTCCAGAAGGCGTAGGCTGCTGCGGTTTCGCCGGCGACAAAGGAATGACCCACCCGGAACTCAACAAGTACGCCCTTCGCAAGCTAAAAGCCCAGGTCAAAGGCGTCCCGGTCGGCTACTCCAACAGCCGCACCTGTGAGATCGGCCTTGCCACCAACTCCGGCATCCCGTACGTCTCCATCGCCTACCTCGTCAACCGCTGCACCACCGCCAAAAATGTGTGACGGATCAGTGGACAATCTTGACATCTGACACAGAAACTCCTTTTTGTACACCGAGCGATCATCTCGGTCGCATACAATCACCTTTTCGGTCGCAGAGCAGTCACCTCGGCGGTCGCTGAGCGATCAACCTTTTCGGTCGCAGAGCAATCACCTCGGCGTTCACTGAGCGATCAACCTTTTCGGTCGCAGAGCAATCACCTCGGCGTTCACTGAGCCTGTCGAAGTGATCTGTTTCCATGTGTGCCGTAACCGTTATGGATAGTGTAAAGTATTGGGTAATAATGGATAACGCTGCTGCCTTTAGTCGGTTTCTGCCAAAGAGGAGTTGCTATCTGATTTATTAAGAATATCTTACCTGTCACTCACTCTGTATCAATTGGTGGTGCTTAATGCGCTGGTTTTCAGAAATATAGCTATTACTCTTCCGCTTGATCTCACCGAAGGGAAGTGGTCAAGATATTCATCAGCAACCATTTACTCTTCACGGCTACAGAATCGAAGAATATTCAGTATCTTTGTCCCTATGGAAGTACGTGCGAAAAAGGCGCTCGGCCAGCATTTTCTGACTGACCAGAGTATTGCGAAGAACATTGTCGGGGCTCTTGAGGGGCATCAGGCGTTGGAGGTCGGCCCTGGAATGGGAGTCCTGACCCAGTACCTGCTGCCACGTCCGGAGTTGGCGTTGAAGGTCATCGAAATCGATAACGAGTCTGTTGTCTATCTGAAGAAGCATTACCCTAAGTTGGGGGAGAACCTGATCGAGGGCGACTTCTTGAAGATGGATCTTGACGGCATCTTCGAGGGGGAATATTCAGTGATCGGGAACTTCCCGTACAACATCTCCTCGCAGATATTCTTCAAGATTCTTGAGCATCGCGACCGTGTCCCGGAGGTGGTCTGCATGATCCAGAAGGAGGTCGCAGAGCGCATCGCCGAGAAGCCCGGCACCAAGACATACGGCATCCTGTCGGTCTTTCTTCAGGCATGGTATGACATTGAATATCTTTTCACTGTGGGTTCTGGAGCGTTCAACCCTCCACCTAAGGTCCAGTCCGCCGTGATCCGCCTGACCCGCAATTCTCGCACATCCCTCGGTTGCGATGAAAAGCTTTTCCGCACGGTAGTGAAGACCGCCTTCGGCCAGCGCCGCAAGACCCTTCGCAATTCCCTCAAGCCGCTGATCAGACCGGATCTCCTGTCCGACCCAGTCTTCGGTCTCCGCCCCGAGCGCCTGAGTGTGGATGATTTCATAGCCTTGACCCACAAGCTTCAGAATAGCTGACCCTTGCCGGTTGAGGTTCCCGATGACAGCCCGCCTGCTGACCTGCTGCTACTCGACTGCTACCCGTCTATTGCCTGTCTGTTTGTTGCACACGGCGACTGTCCGTATATTACCCGTCTGTTATCCGTCTATTGCCCTGCTGCTACCCGACTGCTACCTACCTGTTGCCTTTTGTGCTGTTTTTGTCGAGATTTTCAACAAGATTCTTGGAAAACAAGAAAAATTTGTATCTTTGTAGTCCAAATAGCGACGAAAGGTTTGACAACCGTTCGGCCAGAACATCCGGAGAGGTGGGAGAGTGGCTGAATCCACAGGTTTGCTAAACCTGCATACGGGTAACCGTATCACGAGTTCGAATCTCGTTCTCTCCGCTTTCTAACAAGCAAAAAGCCCTTTCTGAGTATTTCAGAAGGGGCTTTTCTTATTTTTCAGCCTTAAAAACTTGCACCAAAAATGCACCAAGTGTGCATCCAAAGGCCATTATGACTTCCTTGGTTCTTTCTTCATTTGGTCAAAGTTCAGGCTTATCAGGACAGCCCCAGACAAAGGGTCAGCATCATAGATGACCACCCTCTTTATGGACTGGAACCATAGTAGGTGAATCAGAACCATCTCCTTGTTTGTCACTCCTGGGATCACCAGATTGGACACTTTAACCCAGGACTTCTTCATAGAAAGGTTCTCACAGAGATGGTTCTCTTCCTGGTAAATCAAGTTCAGTTCATCATCAGAATAGAGAGTGGTAAATAACCTCTCCATTGTAACTTCAAGGTGTTCAATGTGGTTTTCAATTTCTTTCTTCATCATCTTTTTCCCTTAAAAAATATAGTCTGCAATCCACAAAAGCAAACATTTGGGGAGAAATCCAACAACTGTCAAGATCCTCTTTACCTCCTCATCTCCAAAAGTAAAGAAAAGGAGAACAGCATCTGCCATCCTCCCTTTCTGTTCTTCTTGTCCCCATCAAAAGTTTGTTTCCATCATCTTCTTCCTGGTTTTGTCAGTCAATGCAATGTATGGTTTCATAGTGTCATAGTCTTCATGTCCAGTGTAGGACATCACCAGTTGTGGAGACCACCCCATTTCCAGAGCATGAACCACAAAGGTTCTTCTTGCAGAGTGAGTTCCTATAACATCACATAACTGGTGAGTTTCATCAATCCTGTCCTTCCCACTAAACTGCATCTTTGTAATATCTCTTGTAAATCCCAGTTTCTTTGCAATCACCTTCAATTGGTCATTCATCTTCTGATTGGACTTTGGAGGAAACATCAACCCATCCTTGGTGGGGATGTCCCTGTACTTCATATACAACTCCTTACTATATTTGTTCAAGAAGATGGTCAGAGAGTCATGAGTCTTCTTACTCACAAAGGAGAAGGAGGTGGGGTTGTCAAAATCATCAAAGTCAGCTTTCTTCAATATCTCCATATCACTATGTCTCAATGAGGTGACACATGCAAAACAGAACCTGTCTCTGGTAAGTTCCAGGTGTTCTTCTCCTTCACTGAACTTGTAGTTGTATAACTGTTCAAACTCTTCCCATTTTAGAAAATTGACAGCCTTCGGTTTGGACAGTTCCAGTTTTGGGGTTTTGTGTCTCAACACTTCATTCCCATGTTTCAGATATCCCCTCTCACTTGCCCATTTGAGTATCTGTTTGAAGTAACTCAAATGATTGTCAATGGTGTTGTTCTTAAACCCTTCCTTTATGAGAAAGTTCTGGTACTCATCCAGAGTTGAACCTGTTATGTTGTCCATCAACAACTTTGGGTTCATTTTATTAATCTGGGTTTGGACTGCACTCAACTTGTCATAACAGGGGTTTGACCACACCTTTCTTTGGTTGAAGTGTCCCTTGATACAGGGTTTCCAGTGTTCCTCCTTACTCCTTACTTCAACATACACCTTTGCAAACTCCTTGAAAGTAAGGTTTTTTTCCTTTACAAGTTTGACACAGGGGTCATAGAAGGATGCAACCACAAAGTCAATCCAGTCCTGTTTTTCTTCCCTGGTCTTCATATTCTCTAAGTCCTTGGTCTCAATAATGACCTGGGAGATATGTTCTTGAAGGTTGTTTAGAAGGGTTCTCTTTTCTTCCACTTCCCTTTGTTTTTCTACCTTTTCTGTTTTAGAAGTCCTTCTCAAAGTCTGTCTTTTCTCATCCCAATCCTTGGGGGAGATGAAAATCTTGGTCTTACCTCCCACCCTGAATGACCTGGAGACAGACACCCTCACAAGTATCTGTCCCTTCTTGGTCTCATCTACCTTCTTTGATAACTCAAAATTGATTGTACTCATACCTATGACAATCTGGGGTTAGTGGTTAGGAGGTGGTTGATTTCTTCAATGGAGAAGAAGTCCCTACCTCCAACTGTTCTGGGGGTGAGGTATCCAGAGTGTTTCCACCTGTTGATGGTGGAGACATGGACACCAAACATCTGTGCTGTGTGGGTTGTGTCAAACCACTTCTGGTCTTCCATCTTCTTCTGTTCATTCTTGACCTCCCTCATAGTGGTTGTCACACACTCCTTCATCATTCTCTGTAAGTCCTGGTAATTCATGGTCACAGAGATGTTTTTGTCATCAAAACTAAAACTCTTCATATTTATAAATTATTAAAAATTAAACATTTACTTTCACTTCATCCAAGGTTTGTAACCTTCATATCCATGTGTCCAGGGGTTGATGAAGTCTCCCCAATAATTGACTCCTGGTTCATCTTTTTTAACCTTCCTGTTCTTCTTAACAGTCTCATCTGGTTTCTCCACAACCACATCAGGGTCTTCATGACCCATAGTCTTTTTTCCTTCTTCCATATTACATTTGATTATTACTCCAAGGATTGTCCTTGTCCAGAGGTTCAGAACTGAACTCTTCTTAAAAGTAACAAAGAATGAAGGGTTTTGAAGGATAAAATGCACTTCAAGTGCAACTTTTTTTCAAAATATGCCCTACAATACACTGTAATGCATTTTTTATAGTCCAAACTTCTTTTTGAGCCTCATTACAGTGCTGAGCCCCACTTTCTGCTCCCTGGCTATCCTTCTCAAAGACTTCTCCATATACCTGAGCTCAAAGATGACTTTCCTGTACTTCACCAGGTAGTCCTTCCTGGTCATTCTTGGTCTTCCCATAGTGTTGATGTGGTTAAAGGTTGAACTCTTTCTTTACCTTCTGGACAGTGGCTGGTGAGACCCCTGTTATCTTGGAGGTGTTCCTGATGGACTGTCCCGCTTTGAGGTTCTTGATAACACTCCTGTACTCAATGGCCATCTGGTCTTTGGTCTTTATGCCTGAACCCTTGGGCTTCCCCAATTTGCCACCATCCCTGATATACTTCTCCCTTCCAGAGTTGAGCCTATACTTGATGGCCTCCCTTTCCAGTTCTGCTGCTGTGCCCAGAACTGCACACATTATGGTCAGGTAAGGGTTCTCCTTCCCATCAGGAGAAAAAATGGACAGTTGTTCTTTCAGGAAATAACAATTGATGTGGTGGTCTTTGAGGAACTTGATGGTCTCCAAGAGTTCATCACACTTCCTGGACAGCCTGGACAGCTCACTGCAAAGAATAAGGTCTATGTGGTTGTCAATGCAAAAAGAGAGGGCTTCCTGAAGGAGAGGTCTGCACTTGTTGGAGAGGCCCCCTGACTGGTGTTCTTGAAAGTTCCTGATGACCTGGATATGGTTGGAGTCTGCATAGTGTTGGAGGTCTTCTACTTGTCTGGTGGTGTCCTGTCTTCCTTCAAGGGAACCAGAACTGCTGCACCTGGTAAAGATGATGGCTGTGGGTGTCATTGGTGTGCTATTTTAAAAGGTGTGCTAAACAAATGATGTCATGGCTTATTACAGGTGGGTGTGGGTGGGGTCTTTGTGTTCTCCCTTTCTCTTTGATAATGTTTATAACTTCTTCACATCCAGTATGCTTTCCAGGATGTCTCTTGCTGCTCCCTTGGCTGCTATGATGTGGGAGAAACTGGGACCAACTGAACTGTAATTGGACACTATACCTGCAAGGATGATTGCAGATGTGATGACCAGCAGTTGCTCTCTGGGGGTGATGGTTTTTTCTTCTTCCATAAGGGGTGGTGTTTAGTATTTCTCTTTAATAAGGTAGTCTTCACATTCTTCCAGACCAAAGAACTCAATGAGGTATTCCTTGGAAACTGGTTCAGGACTGGTGTAGGAGGTGGAAGACCATTCCCTTCCTGGCTCCTTGTAATTGATGATGTAGGTGTATGTCATATTCTGTCAGTTTTTGAACACACTTATACTATTACAGCTAATGCGCCACAACTTGGCTATAATCAATAAATTAGATTCAAAAAGTCAAATTGTCAGGGTGGGTCTGCGACAGCCGCAGTCGCAGACCCACCCTGTGTTCAAAAACTCCTTTCCCCTGTTTCACTAATCCATGGATTTTTTGTTATATTTAATATAAAGGGATTGATTATGAGAGATTTAGGTAATAATATGAAGACCAGTAATATCAACTGGGACAACAAGAAAGAGTAGGTAAATAAGAGGAAGGAACTGTATAGGAGGATTATGACCTCAAAATACATTCCTGACATCAGCAAGCAAAGGGTACGTGACTACTCCAAGGGTCTATGGGAACCCCCCAAGACCTTTGTGGATGGTTATGCATACAATGATGGAACCTGGTTGAAGTTCAATACCTGTAGGGTGAAGGGTGGCAAGTTCCACAACAAGATATACTGTAAGACCAAGAAGGATGTCATAGAGCAGTTGTACAGTTATCTGTGTTTCTTGAAGAAAATAGGTATGACCAACACTATGGAAATGGGATACTTTGCTGTCTGTCATATCATTTGGAAACTCACCTTTGTAAAAGGGATGTATGAACCCAACAAGACCAACCTGACCAAGATGGAAAAACTGGCTGCCACTGTCCAGAGGAATGATGTCATCTGTGAGAGGAGGGACACCAGACAATATTGTATGGATCCAAAACTGAAAAAAGGTAAAACAACAGGTCAGGTGGTAGGACTTCAAAGGAAGAAGGATAAGGAAATCAGATGGAAGAGGATAGAGGAACTATTTGATGATACATTGACCAATCAGCAGAACCTTGACAAGATGAAAGACAATGGTCTGATTATTAGTGAACCAACACTACAAAGGTTTAAGAGAACACATAGGGGGTGTCAAATGGTTTTTGATGACCATAATACATCAGATAACAGATATTGATTATCAGTAAGTTAAGGGGTGTCAAATGGTGCTATAGTATATAAATATACTTATTGTAGTTCATTACATTCACTACAAGTCAATGAAAGAGAAAAAGATAAGAGGGTAAGGCCAGGTTCCACCTGGAAGTGAAATCCTTCAAGCTTTCAGCTTATCAGGATTTCCCTTTGGGTAGGGAGGTAAGGCACAATAAGGAAGGTTTGTTCTTATAGGTATCAGGTAGGAGTTAAGGGATAGAAGACAACAGCAATAAATATTTTATGACAGCAGAAGAAATAAATCAATCATACCAGGAGTTCCAGGATGAACTTGCTACCAGGGAACTGCACTTAAAGCTACTTCCTACCTTCAAGGATGAGTCACTGGATGACCTTATCAACTTACTCAAAGAGGTAAAGGATAACACTCCTATCTTTACTGAAAAAGGAGAAGCCTATTCCAGATATTCCCAGTGACAAAACCACATAAATATCTTATAATCAAAAATATAAAAGGATATGAAAGTGACTATTATTAGACTATCAAGGCCATTATTGCTCCCATCAGAGAAGACAGAGAATGGCTATAACTTCAAGACCATCTATGGCTATGTCATAAAGAGACCCATCAAGGAAGATGTCCTTAAAAAGGCTGAGGACTATGCAGGATACCTTGCTGCTATGCACCTTTACTACAATGGCAATGAGGAAAAGGACTTCACAATAGACAATGAGTTCAGGGGTGTACCTGACTGGGCTGACAAGAAAGGAGTGACCCACACTACCTTTGATGCCTGGATGAGAAGAATCTGCAATAATGCCATAGATAGGTTGAAGCTCACCTACACCACCATTCCAATGGACTTGGATGATGAGACCTACTCCACCTGTATCAATAATTGGGGCCTTGTGGTAGATGAGACCTTCTACTATGACATAGAGAAAGACCCCATTTATGATACCCCCTGTGAGGCAAGGCCCCTTTATACAGCAGATTCAGATGATGAACTCCCTTTCTAAACCAGGGAAGGCCCCCATTTCTGACATCCACCTTTAGTAATTAAGGTATCCACTCCTGCCCAGGTGATGCAAAACACAAAAACACCAACACAGACTATTGTGATGCAGTTTTAAGCCATATTTTTCAGCTATAGATGGGGTGACCAGAGATGGAAACCCCTACCCCTTTTAGGGATTATACAGGGGAAAACTATATGTGTCCTGTGAGTGTGCAGGACTGTATTGAAGCTTTCATTTGGAGTCATACTCCACTTTCCATACTTTCATATCAGCATCAGGAGGGACAAGGGGTCTCTCCTTTTGTTTTCTAATTCACTGAAAAACAGGAGATTACACACAGGTATCAAAAAAATATTGAAAAATGTGCAAAAAATCCCCAAAATCCTTGGGGTCTTTGTTATGTTTAGTTTGTGAGTGTTTGAAACACCACAGGGTTTTATTTATTAACATTTAATCTTTTAGATATGAAAAAATATAAGAATGACCTATTGGGTCTGTCAAGGACAGAACTCAAAAAGGAATGGGAGAACTGTTGGGATAGAATCCAGAAGTTGAACCCCATCAGAGACTACAAAGAACTTGAAGAACTGAACAAGAGGTTTGACAAGTGTGTGGAAGCTTACTATGCTGTTGATTGTGGTGACCACTGGAAGGTAACCAAGGCATCCAAGATTAATGGGAGTGGTTGGTCTTTTAAGGTGATGAAGAATTCTTAATGGGAGGGTGGCTATGGAACACATTGTTGAGAAAGTAAGAGAGAAACTCCCTCAGGAAATAATAATGAAGTTAAACTGTGTCAGTTATGGTAGTCACTGGTATGAATCTGCCTATTATCCTTTTATGGTACTGGTGAAAACCATTTGTGATGTCCTCCATAAGGAAAAGAATAAGTGTGAGTTTGATGATTGTGTGGATCTTGTCAATGAAATCACAGGTCTTTCTTTTGTGAGTGATGAAGATAGTGACTACTGGGAGACAGATGAGGAGAGATTGGAGATTTTATTTGATAGTGTTTGTTAATGTATGTAGAACACCAGAATTCTGAAACTCTTTTTCAGTCAGGGACAGATGGTAAAACAACCTTTCTGTCCCTGTTTTTTGTCCCCATTTTCAATCCCCCAGACTGATATTATCCATAAATACTTTTAGATGGGTAACTGTCTAATATATAATCAAATATGTAAGTTATGGATAAAAAATGTAAAAGAATAGGGACTTTCAAAAAGTTTCTGAGCCAACAAAGAATGAAGAAAATCAATGAGGCAAATGTCAATATTGAATGTGACTGGTGGGATGCCTGCATAGTGGAAGTGATACAGGAGATTGATAAGGAGTGTAGTGTTTTTTTGTCTGGGAGACCATTATCAAGTACTGCAAGGACAAATGGTCTATACTTGGAAGAACTCTCCCCCAGCCAGAGTATGATGACAACATCCTGACCCAGCACATCAAAGACCTGATTTTCCAGTTCCATGGGGACAGTTTCTACACAGACTGGAAATGTGATCTGGGCTGGGACAACCAGCAGGTGCATTCAAAAGGACTGGTCATTGAAGAGCTGGCAGCTGTCATCCTGGAAAAGGTCAAGGAGAAGGCAAAACCCCAAGGAGAGCCAGATACAGGAGAGACCACAGGAACTTTGTCAGATAGAGAGGAGACAAAGATGATACCTATGAAGCCAGCACCCAGTTTTGATGATGAGTATTGTGAAGACCGGCCTTATGAGTATGAGAGCCACAAGGTGAGACCTGTCAAGGGTTTTGAGGCCTATACCAAGGCCCTTAATGAGACAGTGGCTATTATTGATATGGCAAGTCAGGAGGCCTGCATCAACTACTGTCTGGACAGGATAAAGAAGGAAGTGGGGAGCTATGACCCACAGGAGATGCTCAATATGGCATTGGAGGCAGCAGACCCAAAGGTCAAGGCCAGATTGGTGCTGCTGTATGTAAAGGATATGGTCACAGATTACCTATCCAAGGAAAAAGCCCAATTGAGGTTGGTCGATGTGAATGGCTATAAGGGAAAGACTGTCCCCAAGGAAGTTTGGGATGAGGGTCTGGACCAGCTCTGTAAGGATATTGCAGATGATGTTCTTGTAAAGCTGGCTGAAATAAATGGAGTAAGTTTGAGTGATGCAGAAGTTGAGTGAGACATACATCAGGGAATACCCCACCAGGGAGAAGCCCCCAAAGAGTGAGATTGTGCAGCAGATTGAGGAGTTTGCACAGAAGAAGAAGGCTGTGATAAAAGCCTGGACAGAGATTGAGGATCACCCAGAAGCAGAGGATTTGTCATCAGATGTGGGGTCTGCATTTGATGAGGCTGACCTGGATGAGGAGATGAGTGCAGCCTATGATGCTGTGGGAGAAGGAGGGATGATATATGCATCCTTTGAACACTCCTTCTGGATCAGGTATAAGGGGCAACTAATAAGAGTGATGTAAGGGTTAAAACCATCGTTTTCTATTGTTTGGAGGTCTGCAACCTCGCAGTCGCAGACCTCTGTCTATACATGTGCACCTTTTTAAAGCGTCATTACCTTGCTAACTTAAGATTTTTCTTATCTTTGTGGTGCTACTGGGAAGGATAATCCCCAGGGTAGAAAGGTAGTTCATCTAAAAGAGAAAATCTGGACAATTTTTTACAGCAGATGGACAATCCGGTTTGGTATGTCTCGACGCCATTCGTGGTGTCGTGCATATAGGCAGGATGTCTATTGCTGTAGGCCCCGTCCAGAGGCTCTCTTTTGATAGACAAGTTCCTGCCTTTCTAATTTATAACATATGCCGAGTCTGGAATCTATCGGTTTAAAAAAGTTCCTATGTTTGAAACCCAAATAAAACTGGAGTGAGCTTCTGTGAAGCTCATG
>ERZ1032078.479-NODE-479-length-15588-cov-5.838795_pt1 | contig 15588 bp, 10 predicted proteins | sample MGYA00517101_ERZ1032078 | MGnify/ENA primary metagenome ERZ1032078 (study PRJEB33719, sample SAMN04261301) | wastewater metagenome | biome: rural village; feature: human; material: feces | host: Homo sapiens | place: El Salvador | collected 2013-01-14 ... | reverse complement strand
CCTTGAATCGCACTTCTGAGGTACAAGCTCCAGGTGGTTTTCTACAGAATGTATTGCAGTTCAACCCTTCTCTTCCTATCTATACAGAGGATGGTAACTATGCTGGTCCTGTAGGCGGCTATCCTGACCGTTACAATCCTGTGGCTGTATTGGAGCGTAACAAGGACAACCGCTATACTTATTGGCGTATGTTTGGTGATGCTTACTTGAACCTCAATCCTTTCAAGGACTTCAACATCCGTACCACCTTTGGTCTTGACTATTCACAGAAGCAACAGCGCTTCTTCACCTATCCTGTGACAGAAGGCAACGTTGCCAATAATAAAAATGGAGTTGAGGCAAAGCAGGAACATTGGACCAAGTGGATGTGGAATGCCGTTGCTACATATAATATAGAATTGGGCAAGAGCCGTATCGACTTGATGGCTGGTATGGAGTTGAACCGACAAGACGACATCTACTTCTCTGGTTACAAGGAAGGCTTCTCTATCTTGAACCCTGACTATATGTGGCCAGATGCAGGTACTACCAATCCACAGGCATATGGTGGTGGCTCTGGTTACTCCCTTGTATCTTTCTTTGGCAAGGCTAACTACAATTATGCCGACAAGTACATGGCATCTTTCACTATCCGTCGTGATGGTAGCTCTCGTTTCGGTAAGAACAACCGCTACGCTACATTCCCATCCGTATCTGCAGGTTGGCGTATCAACCAGGAGAGCTTCTTAAAGAAGGCTTCTTGGATTGACGACTTGAAGATTCGTGCTTCTTGGGGACAGACTGGTAACCAGGAAATCGACAACCTCGCTCGTTACACTCTCTATGTGAGCAACTATGGTGTCAACGAGAATGGTGGGCAGAGCTACGGTACTTCTTACGACATCGCAGGTACCAATGGTGGTAGCACCTTGGCTTCTGGTTTCAAGCGTAATCAAATAGGTAACGATAATATCAAGTGGGAGACGACCACACAGACCGACCTTGGTTTCGACTTCGCTTTCTTCCGCAATACTTTGTATGGTAACTTTGACTGGTACTTCAAGAAGACAAAGGATATCCTCGTCAATATGCCTGGTATTGCTGTAATGGGTGAAGGTAGTTCCCAGTGGATTAACGCAGGTGAGATGGAAAACCGTGGTTTCGAGTTCAACATTGGTTACCGCAACCAGACACACTTTGGCTTGAAATATGATGTCACAGCCAACATCTCTTCTTATCGCAACAAGATTACTGCATTGCCAACTACTGTTGCAGCCAATGGTACATTCGGTGGTAACGGTGTAAAGAGCGTCATCGGACATCCTATGGGTGCCCAGGTTGGATATGTAGCAGACGGTATCTTTAAGAGTCAGAAAGAAATTGACAACCACGCCACACAGGAAGGCGCAGGTCTCGGTCGTATCCGTTGGAAGGACTTAACTGGCGACGGCAAAATCACAGAGGCTGACCAAACTTGGATTTATAACCCAGTTCCAGACTTCACATACGGTTTCAACATCTACTTGGAGTACAAAAACTTCGACTTCACTGCGTTCTTCCAGGGCGTACAGGGTGTTGACATCATCTCTGACTTGAAGAAGGAGACTGATATTTGGGCAGGTCTTAATATCGGCTTCTTGAACAAGGGTAAGCGTTTGCTCGATGCTTGGAGTGCAACCAATCCTGACAGCAACGTCCCAGCCCTGTCTCTCTCTGACAACAACAATGAGAAGCGTGTGTCTTCTTATTGGGTTGAGAACGGAAGCTATTTGAAGCTGCGCACCATCCAGTTTGGCTACAACTTCCCACAGACTATCGCATCCAAGCTCGCCATGCAACGCTTGCGCATGTATGTCAGTGCACAGAACTTGTTCACTATCAAGAGCAGTAGCTTCACAGGTGTAGATCCAGAGAATCCAAACTATGGGTACCCTATACCTCTCAATATCACATTCGGTCTTAACGTAACATTCTAAAAGAATCATCAAAATGAAAAAGATATTATATTCAGCCCTCATGGTTCTAGCCCTCGCTGGTACGACAAGTTGCTCCGACTTCTTGGAGGAGCAGAAACCTCAAGGCGTCTTGGACAACGATCAGGTGAAGAACCCAAGCAATGTGGATAACCTCGTTATCTCGGCTTATGCTATTTTTACCACCGCCGAAGATATCAACTCCTCCTTCTCCATGTGGAACTATGATGTACGAAGCGATGATGCTTACAAAGGTGGTAATGGTACCAGCGACGGTGACGTTTACCATCAGTTGGAGATTGAGCAGGGTGTGTTGACCACCAACTGGAATATCAACGATATGTGGGTGCGCCTCTACAACTGTATCTCTCGTGTCAACTCAGCTATCGCCCTGCTTGAGCAGACTGACGACAGCTACCAGCTGAAGGCACAACGCCTTGGTGAGATGAAGTTCCTCCGTGGTTATGCTCACTTCCTCTTGAAGCGTCTCTACAAGAACATTCCTTTCATCATGAATGCCAACCTCAGTCAGGAGGAGTACAACAATCTTTCCAACACGGAGTTCTCTAATGATGAAGGATGGCAGCAGATTATCAACGATGTGAAGGCTGCCTATGATGTACTCCCTGTTACACAGAGCGACAAGGGTCGTCCTACCAAGGCTGCCGCAGCTGCCTTCTTGACCAAGTTGTATCTCTACAAGGCTTATCGTCAGGATGATCCAACAAAGAATGAGGTGACAAGCATCAACCAAGATGATCTCAACAAGGTTATCGAATATAGCGACCCTTCTATCTATACTGCTGGTGGTTTCGGCTTGGAAGGTGACTTCCACAATAACTTCCGTCCAGAGCCACAGTATGAGAATGGCAAAGAGAGCATTTGGGCAATGCAGTACTCCATGAACGATGGTACCAAGTATGGTAACTTGAACTGGAGCTATGGTCTGATTGTTCCAAACATCCCTGGTGTTACCGATGGTGGTTGCGACTTCTACAAGCCAAGCCAGAACTTGGTTAATGCCTTCCGTACCGATGCCGATGGTCATCCTCTCTTTGACACCTTTAATAATAAGGACTACGACAAGAGTGAGGACTACGCTGACCCTCGCCTTTTCCTGACAGTAGGCATTCCTGGTTTACCATACGAATTCAACAAGAACTTTATTATGGATGAGAGTTCCACTTGGAGTCGTTCCAATGGTCTCTATGGTTATTACGTCACCTTGAAGCAGAACGTTGACCCAGAGAGCGGTTACCTGATCAAGGGTTCTTGGTGGGGAACTTCCATGAACCGCATCGTCTTCCGCTATGCAGACGTAATGTTGGAGCGTGCCGAGGCTTACGCCCAGTTGGGCGAGTCAAGCAAGGCTATCACCTTGGTCAACGACATCCGCAAGCGTGCTAAGCAGAGCACAGGCATGATTGCCAACTACCCAAGCGACTACGGCGTGAAGTTCAACATCTCTACTTACGATGGTAACTACAGCGCAGATGAGGCTCTGAAGATTGTCAAGATGGAGCGCCGATTGGAGATGGGTATGGAGAGCGAGCGTTTCTTCGACCTCGTAAGATGGGGAGAGGCTGACACCGTACTCAACAAGTACTTTGCAGGCGAGAGTGACAACTGTTCCATCTATGGCGCAGCCCACTTCACCAAAAACAAGAATGAATATTTGCCAATACCTTACTCACAGGTGGCAGCATCAAACGGACATTACACCCAGAACATAGGAGAATGGTAATATGAAAAAGATTTTATTTATGCTCATGGCCATCTTGGCCCTCACTGCTTGCAGTGATGATAATGTTTCAGATTTGAATCTGAGCGGAAGCTGCTCCATCACGGAACTGACTCTCGACAATTACGATGGTACCATCGACAAATCGACTCGTACAATTACCGTGCGAGTGCCAGAGACTTATGACATCTCTCATATGAGTGTCACTAAGTTGAGTCTCAGCGATGGTGCAAAGAGCAACGTCAATGTAAATGACCTGCTCAACATGTCTGTCCCACAGGCTGTACATGTTACCAATGGTGATGTATATCTTGACTGGACCATCAAGGCTCAGAGAGACGAGGCGAAGATTACCTCTTTCAAGATCAACGACACCTACGTAGGTACCATCAATGAGGACACCAAGACCATCATGGTCTATGTTCCTGCCTCTTTGAACATCAAGAACTTGACTCCAACCATCGCCTACAGCGAGAATGCAACCATCTCTCCTGCTTCTGGCATCGCTACAGACTTCACCAATCCTGTGACCTACACGGTAAACAACAACACGGCAAGTAACACTTACACCGTGACCGTCAAGCAAATCGACAAGCCACAGGCTCTCTATGTAGGTCTTGCACAGAGCATGGATGAGTTGAATATCGAGGAAAAGACTGCTTGCAACTGGATGTTGCAGAACGTTCCTAACTCACTCTACGCTTCTTTCACCGACATCAAGAACGGTAGTATTGACTTGAGCGACTGCAAGGTCATCTGGTGGCACTTCCACAAGGATGGAGGTGTAGATGGTAAGAGCAACTTCGAGAAGGCTGCACCTGAGGCTTTGGAGGCTATTCCACAGTTGAAGGATTTCTATAAGAATGGTGGCTCATTCCTCTTCACACGCTATGCAACCAATATGCCTGGTGAGCTTGGTATAGCTAAGAATGGCTGTGTTCCTAACAACTGCTGGGGGCAGGTGGAAGCTGACGCAGAAACCTGTGGCGGTCCTTGGGACTTCAAGATGACAGGTCATACGGATCATGCTCTCTATCAGAACTTAGTGAAGGGTGACGATGGCAACAGTGTCTATACTACAGACACGGATTACCGTATCACCAACTCTACAGCACAATGGCATATTGGCTCAGACTGGGGTGGTTATGCAGACTACGCTGCTTGGAGAGAAGCAACAGGTGGTATCGACCTTGGTTATGGCGGTGATGGTGCAATCGTAGTATGGGAGTTCCCTGCTGAAGGAACATCCGGTAAGACGCTTTGTATCGGTTCTGGTTGCTACGACTGGTATAGCGTAAACGAAAACTATACAGAGAAGTTCCACAAGAACATCGCCATTATGACGGCTAATGCTTTTAATTATCTTATGAACAAATAAAATGGAATCAAAATGAAAACAATGATAAGTTCTATCATATTGGCTTCATGCCTCGCCTTGCCTCTCGCTTCATGTAGTGACGACGATGCTGTATTAGAGCAAAAAGATTGGTCTTCGACCTCTTACTTCAGTTCTACCGACGAGACAGCACAAGGCACTTATTACAAGCCAGCTGTTGGTTATGTGGGTGACCCTATGCCTTTTTATGACCCTGTGGCAGGCGACTTCAAGATTATGTACTTGCAAGATTACCGTCCTAATCCAAGTGGAACTTACCACCCAATCTGGGCGGTAAGCACTAAGGATGCTGCAAACTATGAGTCGCTTGGCGAGTTGGTATCTTGTGGTAACATCAATGAACAGGATGCGGCAATCGGTACGGGTTCTACCATATACGATGAAAGCAGCAAGCTCTACTATACTTTCTACACAGGAAACAAGTATAATCCAACAGCTTCTGATAATGGGCAAGCCATCATGTACGCCACTTCTTCCGATTTCAAAACTTGGACAAAGTGTAAGTCTTTCATCTTGAAAGGTGATGACTACGGTTATAGCAAGAATGACTTCCGTGACCCATTCCTCTTCAAAGGTGATGATGGCAAGTATCACATGTTGGTTGCCACTACTAAGAATGGTAAGGGTACTATCGCTGACTTCATTTCTGATGACTTGAAGTCTTGGAAAGACAATGGTGCATTCATGAACATGATGTGGGATCGCTTCTATGAGTGCCCTGATGTCTTCAAGATGGGCGACTGGTGGTATCTCGTCTATAGCGACAAGACTTCTTTCATGCGTAAGGTTCAGTACTTCAAGGGCAGAACACTCGACGAGTTGAAGGCTTGCACTGCCAACGACGCTGGTATTTGGCCTGATGACCATGAAGGCTTCTTGGATAGCCGTGGCTTCTATGCAGGAAAGACAGCAAGCGATGGTACCAATCGCTATATCTGGGGATGGTGTCCTACTCGTAAGGGTAAGGACAACACCGAAGTAGGTGCATCTCCTGCAGAACCAGAATGGGCTGGTAATCTTGTGGCTCATAAGTTGATTCAGCATGAGGATGGTACGCTGACCCTCGGTGAGGTGGAAGCTATCAGTAATAAATATAACAAGGAGTGTGAGGTTGAGGTCAAGGAACAAAATGGCGTGACTGCTTCTGACGGTACTTATACCTTGTCGGGCGACAATGCTTACATGCTCATGAGTCGCCTCGGCTATCACAACAAGATTAGCTTCACAGTCACAACTTCCAACGAATGGGATAAGTTTGGTATTTCTTTGGCTCGTGGAACTAAGAGTAATACTGATGATGCTACGGCATTCGAAAAATATTATACGATGGTTGTCAATCCTGAGAGCGATACTCGTCGCAAGGTCAACTTCGAGGAAGAAGGCGATGGTGGCAAGGGCTTCATTGAAGGCATTGATGGATATAACTTTGCTCGTCCAAGTGACAACGTGTATAACATCACCATCTATACCGACAATAGTATCTGCGTGATGTATATCAACGATGCCGTTTGCTATACCAACCGCATCTATGGTATTCAGAAGAACTGCTGGAGTATCAATAACTATGGTGGCAACATCACGGTTAGCAATTTGAAGATTAGTCAGTACTAATATCTTACATATCACAGAGCCTGTGTCACATGACAGGCATAGGCTCTGCTTTTACAAAATCAAATATATTAACATAAGCTTTTTAAATTCACAAAAATATGAAAAAGATTATTACTTTTGGTTTTGCTTTGATGGCATCAACCACCATGTTTGGACAGACTGTTCTTTGGAATGGTGAGAACTACGATATCAAGTCAAAAGGTGACTTTTGGGATCGCTGTAACCAAGAAGTTGTAGAAAACCCATCCAAGGATGGAATCAATACTTCTGATAAATGTCTCAACTTTACCATTACAGGTAATGAATTTGATAAATGTTCCGCAGCCAAAGGTCTCACATGCAATGCTTTTGACAGCAAGCGTCTTTCTTTAATGATTAAAAAGGACGTAAACAGCAATGTTCGAGTAGAAATCAAGTGCAATAATGACATGAAGAAGGTCGTTGCTTGGTATGATGGAGCTGGTGAATGGCGCAAACTCTACTTCGATTTTTCTACCAACAATGCCGAAGGAACTCCTACAGAGATTACCATATATCCAACAACTGATAACGTTGATGGTGAGCAAGTAGTTTATATCGATAACATCCAGATAGAGGATGCTCCAAAGGTAGGTGACGCTTTACTTGGAAGTATTAGCGATGGTAGTCTTGATGGCAACATCAAACTCACAGGTGAATGGTTGAAAGGCGAATGCCAGAATGCTGATGGCGATTGGCAGAAAGTAGAATACAACGACTTCGCAACATTGGCTGGCAAGCTCAATGACGGCATTACTTCCATTGATATGCGACGCACTACAACCAAGGATGTGGATGTAAACGGCATGAGAGGCGATCATTCAAACGTACTCGTTTTTGCAGACGAAGCATATTCTGCCAACAATGTAGTTAACAATGGCAAATGTGCCAACTTAGTGCTTGACGAAACTAAAGCTTTTGCATCTCCTGAGAACTTCAATGCCGAAAACGTTTCTATCACTCGCCCTGTCTATGCTGGCTACAACTCCATGTGCTTGCCATTCTGGGTCAACAAAGAGGATATGAAGGCTAACAACCTCCTTACCTACAAAGAGAACGTTGAGGAAGACTATCAGGTAAAAATCAACTTCGAGACAAAAGATGCCATAGATGCAAACGTACCTTTCATTGCTGAATTGGGAAGTGACGCTACTGAGCCTTTGACATTCAAGAACAAGGGAATCGTCAATACTCCAGCTTCTCTCGGCAACACATTCCTTGGCACAATGGCTCCTATGTCAGGGGAAGGCAAATATGGTTTGGGAACTGACAATCAATTCCACAAAGGTGGCGAGAAAGCACATATCAATGCCTTCCACGCTTACTTGGAGATGCCAGAGAGCCAGTCTGCCAAGGCATTCGTTCTTGCCATCGACGGCGAGACTACTGGCATCAGTGCCATCACCAACAATGGCAAGAGCGAGGCTGTAAAGGTCTATAACCTACAGGGCTGCCAAGTTGCTACCGCAACTTCTACAAAAGACTTGAACTTGCCTGCTGGCATCTACATCATCAACAACAAGAAAGTAGTCGTAAAATGATGAAGCGTAGTTATATGCCCCCCCAGATGCAAATGCACCACCATGTGGTGATGCCGATTATCATGGCTGCATCTGGAGACCCAGAGCCTCCTAAGAAGATAGCGGTATCCAATGACACCGTAGGAGATGATGAAGAATACTGGTTCCGTGCCAAACGTTACAATGTATGGGATGATAGTGAAGCGTTCAATAAATAAATTGATAGGATGATATAACAAAAAACGAGGGAGAGCTTTCCACAGCTTCTTCCTCGTTTTTTGTCTTTGTACAATTTATCATATATCCATTGCAACTACTCTGTACAACCTCTTCAAGTTTTTGATTAAAGGTTGGTCTGCAATAGGAGGGCAGGTTTGAGGCCTACCCTCTCTGTCATATATCACTTCCTCAACTCCGTAGGATTGATGCCAAACTGCTTCTTGAAACAAGCCGAGAAATAACCAGGAATGGCAAATCCCACCTCGGAGGCAATCTCAGATATGGTCTTGTCGGTTTGCGTCAACAGTTGATGTGCCTTATGCAAACGCATTTCCTTCAGAAGTTCCGCAGGAGTCTTGCCAGTCAGAGCCTTCACCTTGCGATACATCTGTACCTTACTGAGATGCAACTCTGCGCCCAAGGCATCCATATTGAGGTTCTCATCCCCCATCTTTTCCACGACTTTCTTCTTGAATCGGTCGATAAAGTATCGCTCCGACTCATCCAGTTGAAGTTCCTCCACCGCAGGGTTCTCTTTCTCATTGACGAAACTTTGCGCCACCACCTTCTGTTTTGCCGCCTTAGTTTTATATAGACGATACAAACGAAAAAGCATGAAGACAAGCAACAAGATGAACACAATGGCGATACCGATAACCCATCGCTGGCGATGATACATGCTCAGATAGTCATCGATGCTGTCATAGATGTCATCCAAGCCCTTCACCTTCTCGGCAATGTCCTTGTATTGCATTTCTATCACATCGGCATTCTCCTTAATCGCCAGATAGGATTGCATCTTGTTTTCTTTCTGATAGGGTTTGCCCAAGAGGATGTTCATCGCCAAGGCTATCACCCTCTCACCTTGGGTAGGATAAACATAGGAGGCCACGAAGTGTTCCTTTCTCACGTGGTCGATGCCTTGGTTGACACCAGGCAAGCCATCCACTCCCACAAACATCATCTGCTTGTCCACTCCCATTTCCTGGGCAGCCCTCCATGCTCCCTCAGCCTCAGCATCATTATGCCCGAATACGGCATCGGCATGACCGCCCTCTGCAAGATACTTCTTCATCAGAGCCTTGGCACCAGCCACCTCCCAGTCACCATTCAAGGTGACGACCTTGATTTGAGGATACGCCTTCAGTCCTTCGGCAAAACCACGATGACGCTCCATGACGGGGGAGGAACCTTTCTCACCGGTAATCTCCACAACTGTACCCTTTCCATTCAACTTTTCTGCCAAGAAATGAGCAACCACCTTTCCGATGCCTTCGTTGTCTCCTCCAATATAAGCAGTATAACAAGGAAAATTGATTTTACGATCGTACAAGACCACAGGGATTCCCTTGTCAAATACACGTTTTATGGCAGGTTCAAGAGTAGCCTCGTCACTAGGAGCAACCACAAGCAAGTCGATGCCCTCACTCATCAAACTATCTATTTGTCGCACTTGCTTCTTCGCATCATTATCCGCAGACGTTATCACGACATCCACATTGTTATATTGATGCTCACCGATGTGAATCTCTTGGTTCACCTTCTGTCTCCAAATATCATTGCTACATTGAGACACACCAATCAGTATCCTCCTCTCCGTACAAGAAAGGAGGAGTAAAGAGAAAATTAGCACAAAGAGCCAATGATTTGCAGTTCTTTTCATAAAGCAACACATTCCTAATTACACGTTACTTAGCGCATAGAGTGGAATCACGTCCACTTGCCGCACTTCATTATCAGCCTCCTTATCCACATACTCGAACCTTCCGAAGTTTTCCAAAGAGGTTCGGATGGCATGATGCAAGTTTTTCTTGCGCATGAAGAGCCAAAGGCTTTGCATGCTTCCCCTGGTAGAAGCCTTGACTTCGATAGGAAGCACCTTACCCTCTTTAGCTTCCAAGTAGTCTATCTCCGCATTAGCTCCTCGGTTCAAGTTCTGCCAATAATACATCTCTGCCTTCTGAAAGCAATCATGAGCTTTCATCAATTCCAAACCTGCAAACATTTCGGATGCCGCCCCTTTATTGACGAAATCAACTTCAGATGCCAACAACACTTCTGCTGCTTGAATATTGAGCATCGTCTGCATCAAACCCAAGTCCAAAAAGAGATACTTCGTATAACTATCATTTGCCTCTGCCCCCAATGGCAATCCATTTCCATCAGTATGCACCACAGGTTTGATTAGTCCTGCCAACGTCAGCAAATGCAAAGCATCCCTAATAGTCGTGGAATGCAGTTCGCTATCTACTTGACGAAAAACGAACTTACTCCCTGCTTGCAAAGCTACAGAACGCAACACTTTCCTTAATAAAACGGGCGATATTCGAGACTTGTATTTCGAGAAATCGTCTTGATAGGTATCCAATATATCATTATGCACATGCGCACACTCCAAGTAGCTTTTCGATTCTATCCATTCCGTTACAGCAGCAGGCATGCCACCTACTAAATAAAAAGTTTTGAGTTGCTCAACCAATTCGTTATGCACAGCTTCTGGCACAGGCGAATCACTCGTAGCCTTATGCTTGTAATCTAAGGTCAAGTCCTTACCTTGAGCCAAAAGAAATTCATCAAAAGAGAAAGGATACATATATAATGAACGTATCCTACCGACTCCAAATGACGGCAATTCCTCTAAGGTAAATTCCAAAAGAGAACCAGCTGCTATCACATGGAGTTCTGGATAATCTTCCTTGAAATAACGCAGAGACATAATGGCTTCTTGACTCACCTGTATTTCATCAATGAAGAGCAAAGTCTCTCCTGGCAAGATAGGAATTCCCAAAGTTGCACTAATTCCTTCACAAGTTCGCTTCACATCTATGTCTTTCGTGAAGAGTTGGCGAATCGATGGTTTGCGCTCCAAATTGATCTCAACAAAATACTTGAAACACTTGCCAAATTGCCTAACGGCAGATGATTTTCCCACCTGTCGAGCGCCTCTGATAAGAAGCGGTTTACGCCGTGGAGAGTCCTTCCACTCCAATAGTTTTTGGTCTATAATTCTTCTATAATATGTCATTCCTTGCTAAAATATTGATTTTCAGCGCAAAGATACACAATTTATCCAAAAGTCAAGGCTAAAAACCGTTAATATTATCCAAAAGTCAAGGCAATAACCTGTCGTTTTTATCCAAAAGTCAAGGCCAAAAGTCGTTTACAGAAGCTTACACCTCCTCACAAGTCACCATTTCTGCACCTCGATAAATCACGACAAGCTTGTGAAGTTGAGTGGTCTTTACCGACTCTCTCACGATGTCGCTGTCTGCATAACGGCTTATCTGGGCAGAAGCATCGGCAAAGAGCTTCTTCAACTGCTCATCAGTAGAGTTCGTCTTGCAGTATTTCAACTCAATGATGTAGGAATGCTTCATGTCCTGGAAGATGTCACAAAGCGGACAGAGGAAGATGTCTGCATAGCCGCCCTCATTATCCAGTTCGGAGATAGGACGATAGAATCGGTTCTGACTGGTCATCGCCAAAGTGAAACCATGCACAAAAGTATCTGTGCGACCCTTCTACATCCTCAATAAAAGGAGTCTTATCTACATAATAACAATCTCCTAGAATGACATCCTTAAAGTTCTGCATCCCATAAGGAATACGCTTGCGATAAATTCGCTTTCTCCTTTCTCTTATTGCCATGGCTATACATCTTTTATATTTAGCATACAAAGATACTAGTTTTTAAAAGGAAAAAGCTGTTTTTCTTGTGGGATTTAAATAAGATTAACTAGTAAATGCGGATGTACGCTAGAATGGATGGATAAAATATCGTACCTTTGCACCCATGATTGTAACGATAGAATGGATGGAAGAGTGGTTTAAGCGGTTTGACCACGACTACTTCGGAGGCAAACTGCCTGTGCCGGAGTTGGGATTGACTCGTGCAAAAACACGACTGGGACAACTGTCCTTCAAGCGTGCCACCAGATGGGGGCGCACCAAACTCTATGACTTCAAGCTATCGATGTCCACCTACTACGACATGACCGACAAGCAGGCGAAGAGCGTGTTGCTGCACGAGATGATACATTACATCATCGGATATACCGGACTGAAAGACACTTCCTCGCATGGCATCGTGTTCCGGGGCATGATGGATAGCCTCAACCGCAAGTACGGTTGGGACATACGAGTGATGACCTCCACCAAGGGATGGAAGGTGAGTGAGAAAGTAAAGGAGAAGAAAAAGGCAGAGGGGCCTCAAACCTATCTGATGCTTGCCATCGAAATGAAGGATGGCAAGCACTATCTATCACGTGTCAACCCTAGCTTTGCTAGAAGCATCGAGGGCAAGCTCCACCTGGTCAGAGAAATCCGTTCGCATCAATGGTACACTACCCAAGAATCTTACTTCGAGGATTATCCACAAGTAAGAAGCCTTCGGGGCAGAAGAATCTCAAAAGCAGATTACGAGAAACTATTAAATGTACTCACTCCATTTCATATATCCTAAGCATTTACCTCTCCTGGCAAAATACCATATTCTGCCTTGAAACACTTGGTGAAATAAGACGGAGCAGAGAATCCTACCTCATAAGCCACCTCAGAAATACTCATGCTACGACTCTCCAAGAGGCGACGTGCCTTGGCAAGACGAGCCTTACGAATCAAATCGACCACAGAAGAACCCGTCATCGCCTTCACCTTGCGATACAACTGCACTCGACTCAATCCTATCTCCTTACCAATATCCTCCACACCAAAATCACTGTCTGAAAGATTCTTCTGGATAATATCGTGAAGTTGCTTGACAAACTGCTTGTCCCGATCATCCAAATGCGACTCCTCTATCTCCTTCTCCGCCACTTGCGTACCTTGGAACACATTCTTCAAGAGATTGCGCTGCTTCAAGAGATTCTCAATGCGAGCCAAGAGCACCTTGCTATGGAACGGCTTGGTGATGTATGAATCGGCACCATGCTCATACCCCTCCGCACGCTGCTCTTCCAGATTCTTTGCCGTCAGCATGATGACTGGGATATGAGAGGTGGCGGTGTGGGTCTTCAACTGCTCGGTGAACTCCAAACCATCCATCACAGGCATCATCACATCACAAATCACCAAGTCGGGTACCTCCTTCTTGGCTATCTCCAGACCTTCCTTTCCATCCGATGCCTCCAACACGAAGTAATCATCCTGCAAGAGTGTACGCTCATATTGTCGGATGTCATTGTTGTCGTCAATGATTAACAAGGTAGGCTTATTGGTATGCTCACTGATAACCTGTTGGAGTTTTCCACCTTGTTTATCCCCATCGTCGATATATTGCAAAACGGCATCGTTCACAACATTCATATTCGTTGATGCAGAGCCACTTGCAGCGTTATCCACAATTTCATCCTCATTGTGGACAACTTGTCCATTCGCCTCTTGTTGGCGAGGTATCTCCACGATGAAGTCGGAGCCTTTCCCCAACTCACTTTCCACATAAACTACGCCATGATGCAATTCGACAAACGACTTCACCAAAGCCAAGCCGATGCCCGTACCACTCGCAGCTCCCTTGGCTTGAAAGAAGCGTTCGAACACCTTAGCCGCCTCATCCTTGGCGATACCCTTACCCGTATCTCTTACGTCAATACGCAAGAAGTCCTTGTTCTCCACATCTTTCAAACTGACGAAGATGTCACCATCCGAAGGTGTATATTTCAAGGCATTACTCAAGAGATTGAACACGATGCGAGACACCTTCTCCTTGTCGGCGATGACATGAGTATCACCCGACAAACCATTCCCATCGAAATGCAAACGAATCTGCTTGCGCTCCGCTGTCAACTGGAAGTCACCCGTCCACAACTCCAATGCCTTCACGATGTCAAAACGGTTGAGCGTCAAGTTCATCTTTCCATTCTGTATCTTTCTGAAATCGAGGATGCTTCCCACAAGTTGCTGCAAGGCGAGGGCATTGCGCTGCACCATCTTCAGCAAGTCTCTGGTCTTGCCCTTGATACCCTCATCATCCAAGAGCATCTCCACAGGGTCGGCAATCAGTGTAAGAGGCGTACGAAGCTCATGACTGATATTCGTGAAGAATACCAAGCGAGAATGCGTCAGTTCCATCACCTCCTCGTTGAGTCGCTTCATCTCCTTGTTCTGACTAGAAAGCTGTTCGGTAAGCTTGATCTTGATGAGATAATTTCGAAACACCAATGCTGCCGCAACAAAGATAACAAAAAGCATGATGACCAAGAAGATAATCATCAACTTCTGGTCGTGATAGTCTGACACATATTGGTTGACCACCTTGTGAAGACTTTCGAGGTTGCTCTGTTGGTGCTCGGCATCCTTGGCTTGCATCAAAGTGAGCAAGGCATTGTCCTTGGTGATGATAGACGTACGCAGATAGTTCTCTCGCTTAAAAGGCTGATGTCTCAGTATTCTCATCGCCAACGCCACGACCTCATCACCCTTGGTAGGATAAAGGTAGGAAGCCTCAAAGATGCCATCACGCACGAGTTCTAATCCTCCATTCCGGGTCGCCATCGCATCCATTCCCGTAAACTTATAGTTGCGAGCAAGTCCTTTATCACGAACCACTTGATAGGCTCCCCAACCCATTCGGTCGTTGTGAGAGAAGACATAGTCGAAGTCACGAGTCTTGTCGAGGATGCGTTGCATCGCCTTCTTGCCACTCTCCTCCTTCCAGTCACCAGCCTCCGAAGCCACCACCTGCATACCCGGATATTTCTTCATGGCTTCCATGAAACCACGATGACGCTCCAAGGCAGGTGAGGAACCTTCCAATCCACGAATCTCCACGACACGACCTTTCCCTTGCAACTTTTGGGCAATAAACTCTCCCATCGACTTGCCGATGGCATAGTTGTCGCACCCGATGAAAGCCGTGTATTTATTGCTGTTAGCCTTGCGGTCGTAGATGATAACCGGAATGCCTTTGTCGTAAGCACGATTGATGGCAGGCGAGATGGTATTCAACTGATTAGGAGCTATCACCAACAAATCCACCTTCTCGTCAATCATCTGATTGATTTGCCGAGTCTGCAACTTGCTGTCATCATTGGAAGAAGCCAACTTGACCTGGATGGAGTCGTTGAGATACTCAGCCATCTGCAGTTCCTTATTAAACTTGTCTCTCCAAATATCTTCCGAGCATTGCGATAC
>ERZ1032078.478-NODE-478-length-15590-cov-9.816994_pt1 | contig 15590 bp, 29 predicted proteins | sample MGYA00517101_ERZ1032078 | MGnify/ENA primary metagenome ERZ1032078 (study PRJEB33719, sample SAMN04261301) | wastewater metagenome | biome: rural village; feature: human; material: feces | host: Homo sapiens | place: El Salvador | collected 2013-01-14 ... | reverse complement strand
TTCAGGAGGTTGCTTGTCTGTACTTGAAGTACCCTAAGGCACACGCTCGTATGCGACTTGTCAAGGTTCCTGATGCAGAGGGCACATCTGAGACAGAAGAGACCAAGGCTGCTGATGCAGAGGGCACATCTGAGACAGAAGAGACCAAGGCTGCTGCTTAATGCAGGGCAAATTCGGCAAATTATTCATTAAATAGAGAGGGGTGTGGGCACTAGCCCCATCCCTTTTTTCATAACACATATATAATAAGGTATAATCATGTATAAGAAATATCAAGCTGGTACGGATTTGTCGTTCAGCGTTATGGTTGGTAACGAACGAGTGAGAGTTGTCTTCGAGGGTAAGACTATGGGCTGCAGTATCTATGGCACAAGAGACGAGAAGTTACAGAAGGCTATCGAGTCTCATTATTGGTTCAAAGACAAGTTCTTCTTGGTGGAAGCCGTTGACGAGAAGAAGGAAGCTGCCGAAGCCAAGAAGAGAGCGACTGCCAAGACCAAGAAGAAGGCGGCTGAGGAGAAGAAGACCCATATCGTGACAGACTTTGAGGATGCCAGAGACTATCTGGCTGAGACCTTCGGTGTGAGCCGCTCGAAGTTGAAGACCAAGGAGGACATCTTGTCTATTGCCAAGAAAAAGGGTGTTGAACTAGAAGGACTTGAATAATGAAGAAGTATGCTGTATCTGATTTGGTGAAAGAAGTGAAGGTGCTCTTGGACAGAAACCAAGAGTCTTCCGGCTTGCTGACTCCCGATGATACTGATACGCTCTCTCAGGCAGAACTTATCAAGAGTAAAATCGTAGATGCAGCAAGTATCATTCTTTCAGATGCGCCAGTAGATATGGTGGATGGAATCAAACTAGACAACATCAGCGTATCTTGGGCATCGAAGAACAATGCTTATGTCGGTACGGTCTATATGCCAGCCGATATGATCAGGCTGCTCAGTGTAAGAGCCATCGACTGGAACCGCAATGCCGAAATCATCACCGAGAATGATGAAGCCTACAAGTATCAGGGCTGCAAATATGGAGTGAGGGGCAATCCCGACCGACCTATTGCGGCTATCGTCCATACCAAGGGCGGTAGATACCTAGAACTATATACGAGCAAATCGAATAGCGTGACGGTTGACTTCACCTATGTGGCTCAGCCGGAAATCATCACGGAAAGCAGTGGTGCAGGGTATATCAATCTACAGAGCAACCTGAAAGATGCTATCCTCTATATGGCTGGCTATCTCACTTGCGTGAGTATGGGAGATACCGATACTGCGGCTGGGTTATTGGGTGTATCCAGAAAACTGGCACATATTGTTGAACCAACAACATCGTAATCATGGCAAAGAAGAAAGAAAAAGCAAAGCTGTTGTCGCTGAGCAAGGTGGTGGACAGAGAGGAACTGGATAGCGTAAAAGCTTCCAAGAACCGATTCGACAAGCCATACGAGCGTGCCTTCTCCATCCTGCTGGAAGCACAACGATACTATAACAACATGGATAACTTCCGAAAGCGTAGGGAGAGAAACAAGCGGTACTGCTATGGAGACCAGTGGGGAGATCTCATTGAAATCGAGAATCGGTGCGGCTTTACCAAGCGTATCAAAGAGGAAGACTATATCCGTGAGCAGGGTAGTGAGCCGCTCAAGAACAACCTGATCCGAAGGCTGGTGAAGAATGTGCTGGGTGTGTATCGCTCCCAGAGCAAGGAACCTACGTGCAATGCTAGGGATAAGGATGAAAAGCGGTATGGCGAAACGATGAGTGTGGTGCTGCAATGCAACCGACAACTGAACCGAGAGACGGAAATGGATGCCCGAACGATGGAGGAGTTCCTGATCAGCGGTGCGGCTATCTACAAGAAGAAGTATGGATGGCGAAGGGGAAGGTTGGATTGCTGGACAGACTATGTGAATCCGAACAATTTCTTCATAGACAACAATATGAGGGATTTCAGAGGATGGGATGTTAGCTGCTTGGGTGAGGTTCACGACATTACCATCGGCAATGTGCTGAGAGAATTTGCCAAGACTCCTGCCGAAGCAAGGAAGTTGAAGGAGATTTACCGACTGGCTGCTGACCGAGACTTCGTGATAGCTGACTGCACCCAGCGTTTCGGAGAGTTTGATCCGAAGACCATCGACTTCATGAATCCTGCCAATCCTTCACTATGCCGAGTGATTGAGGTATGGCGCAAGGAGAGTAAGCCACGCTATCGCTGTCACGACTATAACAATGGTGACGATTTCAAGATTGATATTGAGGATAAGGCTGATATTGTAGATGCAGAGAACAGAGACAGAATCAGGAGAGGTATGGCTGCTGGCATGATGGAAGAGGATATTCCTCTGATTGAAGCTGAGTGGTTTATGGATGATTACTGGCACTTCTACTATCTTTCTCCTTTCGGTGACATTCTGAGAGAGGGTGAGACCCCTTATGCCCACGGTGAGCATCCATACTGCTTCAAGTTCTATCCGTTTATTGATGGCGAGATTCATAGCTTCGTGGAAGATGTGATTGACCAGCAGAGATATGTGAACAGACTGATCACGATGTACGACTTCATTATGAGGGCGAGTGCCAAGGGTGTGCTGCTCTGTCCTGAGGATTGTCTGCCGGATGATATGAGCTGGGATGATTTCTGTGACGAGTGGAGTAGATTCAACGGAGTGGTAAGGTATAAGCCGAACAAGAGTGGTCAGGTTCCTCAGCAAGTAGCCAATAACTCAACGAACATCGGTATCGGTGACTTGCTCAACTATCAGTTGAAGTTCTTCGAGGATATATCGGGTGTGAATGGTGCGCTGCAGGGTAAACCAGGAGTGTCGGGTACGAGTGGTTCACTCTATGCCCAGCAGACACAGAATGCTACCATGTCTCTGCTTGACATCTTGGAGAGTTTCAGCCAGTTTATCATTGATGGTGCTTACAAGACGGTGAAGAATATGCAGCAGTTCTATGATGTGGCACGCAACTTCAACATCGTTGGCAGGGCAGGGCAGATTGTGCGCTATGATCCGAAGAAGATTCGTGATGTAGAGTTTGACATCAATATCACCGAGAGTACGGCTACTCCTGTATATCGTCAGATGGCAAACGACTTCCTGATGCAGTTGTGGCAAGCTCAGGCTATCACCTTGGAGCAGTTGTTGCAGGTAGGTGATTTCCCATTCGGTGACGAACTTCTGCAGTCGGTATCATCCCAGCAGGAGGCAATCAAGAATGGCGAGACTCCACAAGGTTTCTCTCCTCAACTGCAAGCGCAAGTGGATCAGGCATCCCAGAGCAATCCAAAGGCTCAGGCGATGCTGCAGCAGATGATGAGCGGTCAGGGTGTGCAGCCTAGCGAGCAGTACGCACCGCTTTCGGCATAGTGATTAGTTATTAATGTTTAGTGTTAGATATGATAGCAGACAAGGAGAATAATCAGAAATGGTATGGCAATGGGAAACCTGATGCCAGCCAAGGTAGCAATGCCAACAATGGTATTGCTACGGAGACCCAAGGCAGGGAAGACAATCCCGACCTTTACGAGAATGATGTACTCGGCAAGGTGGCGAAGCGCAAGAAGAACGACATCTGGTCGAGGGGTGGTGAGAAGAGAACTAAATTCAAGGACGAATAAAGAAAGGAGGTGTTTTATCGTAACTGTATTCTTCTGATATTCAGATGACTACAGAAATCTTTGGGAGTTTATGGTGCTCAGCGCAAGATATATGTATCTTTGCAGCATCATAAACTCTTAATTTTTATATATTATGGATTTTGTAGATTTCGTTGATAAGTATCAGCAGGATATGACTCCTGAACAGATGTTGAGTATAGCCAAGGCTATGGGTAAGTATCTCTCATATAAGTTGAACGATGTAGAGGTACATCATCTTTGTGCGATGGTGTATGGTGTATTAAGCGAAGGGCATTTTGACAAGCACTTTGCGGATGATGCCATCAAGAAGATGTGGTACGAGGATGAGGATGGAACCAAGCACATGGCTCCTTTCTTTACGGATGAGGAGATAAAGAAAGCCTTTGACCAGCATAAGGATGATATTTCCGACTACAACATCTTTGACTTGGCGGTTACGATGAATCTGATCAGAAGCGACCATCATAAGATGCTGAAAAAATATAGCAAAGATGAGGAGGAATTGAAGGAAATGGTGGTGATGATGGCTATCGAATACCTCCAAGACCCTGACTGCTTGCATCCTACAAGCAAGATATGGCACAACATTAACGGATAAGATAATTGTTACGGGAACATATCTTATCTTTGCATATTATTAATAATATATAAAGATAAGATATGACTCCAAACGTGCGTGAAGGATTGCAATATGGTGCAGCTATTGGAATGTTAGTGAGTGGTGTTGTCCTCACCTTCCTATCATTCTTTCTCAACAATTATGTGGTGTCTGATGGTGTACTCTGGTACGTCAGTCAGACATTGGTTTACTCTGGGGCAATCTTCGGAGTGAACATTTATTTCAAGACCAAACTGGGCAACTTTGAGAGTAAGGTGAAGGACGAACTCGCAAATATGCTGAAACAAGTAAAGGAGGGCAAGTAACTATGAAGGTAACAAGAGAACAGATTTTAGAGATTATGCCGAATGCCAAGGATAAGGTGGATGCTTTCTTGCCTTACATCAACGGCTATGCCGAGGTTTTCCATATTGATACACCGAAGCGAATGGCGCATTTCTTGGCTCAGATAGCCCACGAAACCAGCGAGCTGAGATATACCAAGGAGGTGGGCAACAAGGCTTACTTCCACAAGTATGATGAGGACAAGTTGAAGAATATGCTCGGCAACCTGAAAGATGGCGATGGCTACAAGTATCGGGGTAGGGGCTTGATTCAGATTACGGGTAGAGCCAACTATCAGGCTTACCAGAAGAGCAAGTACTGCCGAGGTGACATCATGGAGCATCCCGAACTGCTGGAGCAGCCATTGGGCGCAACCAAGAGTGCGATGTGGTGGTGGTGGAAGCACGGCTTGAATGAGCTAGCTGATAGTGATAGCTTCCTAGCAATCACCAAGACCATCAATGGCGGCACATACGGCTTGGAGCACAGACGAACATTCTTGAAGAGAGCTAAGGCTGCATTAAATGTATAGGCTTATGAAGAAGTGGTATGATTCGGATGTATGGCAGTTGCTGATCTACATTTTGGCTATGCTGCTGGTAGCATTTCTTATGTCGGGATGTAAGACTTCCTACGTCCCGACGGAGAAATTCGTATATCGTGACGTAGTAAAATGCGATACCCTGCATACTTCTGACAGCATTTTCGTGCATGATTCGGTATCAAGTTCACAGAAGGGAGATACCCTTTTCGTTGACCGATGGCACAAGAAGGTGGTTGTGAAGACCCAGTATAAGGTAAGGGTGGATTCCTTCATCCGAAGAGACTCCATCCCAGTACCCTATCCGATAGAGAAGCAGCTCTCCAAGTTGGAGCAGTTTCAGTTGAAGTATGCGATGTGGTCGATGGGAGCGATGTGCGCCCTGCTCATCATTTTAGGTTTAATCATCTATAGGAAACATAAGAATGGCAAATTTATCAATTTCAATCACAAAAAGTAGCATCTATGAGGAGGTGGCGAAGACTACCGCCTATCTGGGTGCAAAGAATAAGCTGGATGATGGCAAGTCAGCCTTCGACCAGATATTCGTTACAGATGCCGACTTGGCGATGATAGAGCGATTCTATAATGAATCGAAGGATGCGCTGCTCAATCTCCTGAAAAGATTCATGCCGACCATCGGCTCTTCTACTGATGGCAACATCAACTGGACTCTGAGTATGCCTAGCCGGTTCGATACCAATATGAGCGGCTCCATCACTTCATCCGCCACTTCGTTCATCGTGAACAGCATCGTTGCCAAATGGTGCGAGATTACGGCTAACGACAAGGTGAAGGAGTATGCCGATAATGCGGCTGCCCTGCTGCTCGACATCAAGGATAAGGTGTTCAACAAGACCAAGCCAACACGAACTAAAATATAATATATAGAAGTATGCCAAGAAAGAATTTAACTATCACGTTGTATATGAGTGAACTCATCTACGACTTTCAGAACAAAGCGTTCCTGACAGGACGGAGCCGAAGAGCTGCGGATATGGATGCTGAGGCTGCCAGCAATATTCAGGCTAGCGATGATGATGAAGACAAGAATCAGGCATTGCGAAGCATTCAGAATGCCTATAGCCAGTTGCTGGTAGAGTTGAGCGAAGCTATTGAGAAGGGTTCCGGCACTACGGCTTCCAACAAGCTGATCAGCGATACCGACAACATCATCATCAATCTCTCGCTTCCATCCAATTACTCGCTTGGCTTGAAGGATGCGCTGACCAGTTCCATCCACGATTACATCATCAACAAGGCACTGATGGATTGGTTCATCATTACCAACCCTGATGAAGTGAAGGTGTATAGCGAGCTGGCGGTTGAGTCATTGAAAAACTTGCACGAAACGTTCAACAGACGTGAGCGACCTAGCCGGACAGCTCCTAGCGCATAGAGGGGAGGTGCAGCATGAAGACTTGCAACAAGGGTCATAAGGTGATGATAGAGCTGCAGAAGAGCGAGCTGATCTACGACATTAGAAATACGGCTTACACTTATGCGGATTCGATTAGGAGTGGGGTAGCAGATTCCCACCTCATCCATAATATCTATGATGTGGCAGAGGATGGCAATCGGGATAAGCTGGCGAGAATCTTGGATTCCACCATAGAGGATTGCAGGGAAGTGCTCTACCGATTCACCAAGATGGAAATGCTGGGAAGCGGCTTTGATTCCAATGAATGGGAGGAGTGCATCGGTTCTCCTACAAATGATGAGGAAGCCTACTATCTGGCTCTGAGAATGCCAAAGGGATTCTCTTCTACGAGTGTACATACCATGACCGTGTATATTCACGACTATATCGTCAATCAGGCATTATACGAATGGTTGATGGTGGTCTATCCAGAAGGTGCAGACAGATTCTGGGCACTGGCGGAAGAGAAGAAGGAAAAAATAAAGAATGCAAGCAATCGCTCAGCGGTAAGAGCAAGGATCAGGCTTCATCCTTTCTAGACTTATGGTTAACGAAAAAGCAAGGGCAGCTATCTTCACAGACGGCTGCCCTTATTGATTTTAAAATCATGAATGAAGAAAAACTTATCTAAGCTTGTTTTGCAGTCGGGCAACAAACTCAGTTCCTACACTATGAATTGATTCATCGTAGCTGAGACTGCCCATTACTGCAAAGCGGAAATACTTGTAAGGTGATCCTGCCATACCAGCCAGAAGCTGGTTGACGGAAGAATGAATGTAGAACCAGTTGAAAAGGTCGTTGCTTCCATACAGCACCACACCCACCTTACCTTTTGCAGCGTTGCGGAAATAACCACGAATGATGCTCTTGAACATCGTCTTGTGGATATTCTCCTGACCGAGAGTCAACGGACGTGTACAGAAGAAATAGGAAACGCTTCCCGATGGCTCCTTGACATATACATCAACAATCTTTCCGCTCTGATTGATGGCATAAGACTCAGGGTAGGAGTTGACGGTGGAACGGAACACATTGTGCATCGTTCCCCACATTCTGCTCTTCAAGGAATACACATACGCATAGGTGTAGTCTGGTCTGAACACGATGATGCGGTTATCGTAATAATCATAGATCAGGCTCGCCTTCTGTAGGAATGTTCTGAATCGGATATATTGAGTATCAGATTCAGGAATGCCCCCAAGGGCAAGCAGCTTCTTCTGATAGTCGTTTTTGAATATCTGGGTGAAGACAAACGGATAACCATCAAGAACATCTGTGATACACTCGGAATCCCTGCCTCGCTGCATCATGATACCTCGTTCCGTAGGGAACAGAACGGCATCATCAATCTGCAAGATACCCTTAGGGTTGGAGCAAATATCTCTGTTGGCTGGCTGTCGGGCATCGTAGGTTCCTTCCTGATTGGTCATTAACACCCATACACCTTCATCGGTGAAGGCATAGAGAGGAGCTTCACCAAACTGACCCTCGCTGATTGGTCGGGTATTGGCGGCAAGCGCATTGATAATGGATGATCCAATCTGAACCGAGTTCTTGGCAGGGAACACCATCGGATTCTCGGCTTCGCTGACCTTGACTACATTAGGCTGCTGAGATACATATTTCTGATTGTCGGTCTTGCCTAATGCTGCATTATACTCGGCTTCCGTAATCTCGGTGAAGTCTCCCGTATCAATCGATGTAGAATCCCAAGTATATCCAGAAGGGATAATGGCTCCGCTTCCGCTACCAAAGCTTCCTCCACTGGTTTCGCTTGCTTTAGTGCTGCCACCTCCAAAGTCTCCACCAGAAGAACTGCTCTTGATGAGCTTATGGCGATACACTTGCATAAATGCTGGAAGTCCGGCATCATCGTGATAACGGTACATATAATCAGACAACTCTGAACTTTCTGTTTCTGTTGGTGCATCTGTTCTTCCTCCAAATCCCTCGTTGTTCAAAGTATTTGAAGTCTGTCTATCTGCTGCAACTGGTGTCGAGCGGTTCTTACTGATGTTGATATAGTAAGACATTCCGAACGTTTCAGAAGGTTTCAGCTTAACTTTCTTGGAGTAGTATTTGCTGTACTTAGGGAGATAGAAGTAAATGGTCATAGCCGTAGCAAGAGTGCTAGGATATGCCAAGATTGGGCTGAGAGGGTATTGCAGCTTGCCCTTGTAGTAAATATCTCTCTTGATACTATTCTCGCTGATGCTGACCTGATATACTGCATCACAGATGTAAACGGTAGAGAGTGCATTATTGGGGGCAAGATCAGTGTACTCATTCAGGTACATCTGATTATTCGAGACTTTCCGGCTGGAGAAAATATTCGTATCGAAAGCATTGAAGATAGTCTTCTTCACGTTTCCGATATGCAAGCGGTTGTTGTATGTAATGGAACATTGACCGCCAAATGAGCTTCTCTGAAAGTCTGCAAGAGAAATACTTTCCTCGGTCTCCAATACTCGTTTGAGAGGAATAGCTGTGCCGAATTTATCCTTGCTGATGCTTGTGCTCAGATAGAAAGATTTCTTCTCGAAAGACTGATATACATCTTCCTCTGACAGATATTGAAAAGCATCGCAATTAACTCCTGATTTCATTTTGTCGTTCCAAAGGTAGCACTTATATCGTGATATTCCTTTAGTTTGTTTCTCCGTATCAATAAATGATTCCGGCTGGGAAAGATAAACATCTACACCGCTGATGAGGTCTTCAAGACCTTTGGGTATATCCATATTGATAACGATGGAGTGAGTATGAAGGCTTGTGCTAGTACCAACAGCCTTTGTCTCCTGATACCAGATAAACTTGTTGAAAGTCGTTTCTGGTGCAAGAATGAATGGATTTGATATATTGATGTATGATACACCATCATATAGACGGATGGCGATTACACCAAAAACGGTATATTTGAAATACTCCGTGCCATTCTCCTCCAACTGCTTATTGATCAGCGCATCCAAAGCATTGAAAATGATGGATGCACCTTTAAGAGAAGTATCTGTTCTATTGGAATAATACTTGTTTGACACAAAAGCGGAATCCCAATCATCACCAAGATTAACGGAAGCATTGCATAACACCGACTTTGTGTTTGAGATAACTGCACTATAATTAATGGCTGATAAGTCAAAACTAGTGTAATCGCTTCCGTTCCAATAGGCATACTTAGTGTTTTCCTCTCCCACAAAGCACAAGATGTTTCCGATGGCACTCACGGCATTGACTTGGAAGCCATTAAGACTGATGGTGTTCTTGGTTCCGTTTCCACCTTTCTCTGTCCAATACCAAGTATTACCATTACGGATGATGTAGTGGGAGTGAATGGTATTATTGTGAGTAACCTTGTGAATCAGTTCGATGCTGGCTCTATCAGGTATGGTGATGACAGAATCAACCACCACTGGCTGGTGGATAGGGTGGAGTGCTCCATCCTCATTGATGAGGTTCAGGCAAGTTCCCAACTCACCCTCCTGACTTTCGTGGTCGGAAGGCGAGTGGGAAAGACCTTGAAATAATACTTCTTTAATCATATTTGTATTGTTATGAGTTTGGACGTATGATCTCGTAGTACGTCTCGCCATTTCTGTTCTTACGAGGAATGCAGGTCAGGCGCACCATCTTGTTGAGTGGGAGATTGTAATCATCAAGGATGGCAGTAACCGATGGACGTTCGCTGCGGAAACCAATCTTCTTGTGCTCCTGATTGTACTGGAGCGGACAGAAGATAGTCTGAGACTTGCGAAGTTCCTCCCAGTCCTCTCTCAGGCAGAATCCGTATGTTCCTCTGCTGGAGATACGGAAGACGAAGATGGAGCTATCTGTGTGCTCTATCTGCATAATATGGTTGTAGATGCCCTGCGAGAGAGTGACAGAATTGGCTCTACCATCAAGCACTACGAAGTTTTTTCGATGCAGGAAACCTTGAATGTTCCGGCATTTGTCTTTAATATAACTGAATATCATTTTGCAAATATACGAAGTTTTGGTTAGAAAAGATTATTATCCGTTTACTTTTGCCTTCTTCTCGTTGTACTGTCGAAGGCGAAGCTTGGCATTCTCTGATCTGAGACAACCGCAAGACTGGGTTACTCCTCGGAGCAAATTGCAGGATAGAACAGAAACACCTCTACCACAATCACACTTGCATATCCAATAAACACCATTCTTACTGGATTTGCCGGAGCGGCAGCAGACATAGAGTCTGCCAAACCGCTTTCCTTTCAGGTCAATCAACTTTCCCATACCTTATTTCTTGCTAAGTTCCTTTGCCTCTTCAAGAGATAATGGCTTGCCGCCAAGAGAAATGCGGAAGTCGAACTTGGAACGGAAGGAGTAGTAGCAGACGAAATCGAAGCTCTCCTTCATTCTCTCGTCAGTGGTGATGTATTTCTGATAAGCGATAACATCATCTTCTGAGCGATAGATGGTAGAGTTAACGAAGTAGTTGCTGGTTCCCTTGTTGGCAATGACTGCGATATAGAACTTCTTGCCAAGAATGCGCTCTGTGATGCGCTGAATAATTGAAATCTTCTTTGTATTCATATATTAAATTTGATTAATTATTAAGATGAATGCAGATAGGCTGCACTCTTTTTACTATTCGATTCCACAAGATACGATACCATCTTCTTTGTTGATACCTCGGAAGTGCTCGCATCGCTGGCAAGCAAGGCTACCTACCATCAGGAGTTCATGGGTGTACTTGCCTTGAATGCCGAATGGGCAGGGAGTGATGTACTCGAAGTGACCACCGACATATTCGTTTACGGTATATTTGGGATTTTTCATATACTATCTACACACAATAAATTAAGTTTTTTATATTCTCTTCTGATTATTTCATAGGAAGAATAAGTACTTCTTCCACATGACTTCTGCTCTGGGCAGAATCCTCTGTATATACACTGAGGAACGCAAGCGGATGCGAGGTAAGGCTCAATACGAACCAACTCGTCAAGTACCTTATACCAAATCTCTCTCGTCTCTCTTGCAGCCTTACTGCATAGTCTCAGCTTCGAGATATTGATAATCTCCTGAGCGTTGAGGGATAGCTGCAAGTTGACCAAATCATCCTGACGCATATCGTGGCGAGATACCTTGGAGCCAGTAATATCCGGTCGGGAGGTTGAAACGAATGGCTGAGCGTGAACGTGGCGAACAAAATGGTTGCTCACCCAGTATGGTATGCCATACATCTTAATATCGAACTCCAGCAATCTCAGTGGCGAGTGCTCGCTGAGAATCATCTGCTTCTTGAACTCATCGCTAGGCTCCTTACCCAGCGGTTCTTTTCGCTGGGTGAAGCGAGCAGCATCCACCACTCGCTCCCAATCTGTAACTTTTGTGATTTCTATTTTCATAACTATTTTTATTTTAGTTTCTGACCTTTCTTCTACCTGATCCGGCAGCTTTTTCCTTATCCCATTCAGCGATAGCTTCCGACAAATACTTATCCATAGCCTTAGTTAATCTTTCCATAACTATTCGTCTTTACTCGCCTGATCGCCAAGAATATCCTTGATTTTCTTTTCGATGAACTCATCAGAAGTACATTCCTTTATTAAGGCTTCAATGTCTGGTAATTCTGCATCAACACCGTCTTCTTGCGTTTTAGATGCAAGAATCTCCATTATCCATTTCGCCCAATTACCTTTAGCAAGGTCTATAAAAGAATCCTTTTGGATTTCATAGGCTTTCTTCAATTCTCCGTTATCACGGAAATATCTGAGCACTTCCGTCAATGCCAAGACAAAGTTCTTGTCTTGCATCTGGCTATTCTTTGCCTCTTCCAGTTTAAGCATCAGGAAGAGCAATGATGAATGTAAATCTGTTTTGTTCATAACTACCCCTTTCTTCTACGATTCTTGATATGTAATGCTAAAGCGCAAAACGACAACAATAGCACTAATAATTGTCCTGCTTCCATATTACTTTTCCTCCATTATTTCTTTCTTGTTAAACTTATCGCCTTGGCGATACGGTGGTCGAATGGTAAGGCATTCCGACACATCTTTCTTTTATCGTAAGATGCCCATGCAAGCAACCACTTGACATTATACCCTTTCTTTTTGTACTTCTCTTCTAAATCGAGGAAAGTACATTTATGCTTCATTATTTTCTTTGCTAATCTAATCTTCATCCTTCCACCTCCTCCCAATCATTTGCGAGAATATTGCCACACGACATAGCGAATATTGATACATGAGGTTTTTCTGTAATATATACATACTCTCTTCCCCAACTATTTTTACCAATAGAATAGGAATCGGAACTACCCCACCCACATCTTCTTACTTTCTTTCCTTCCTTCATTCTTCTCAGAGCCTCAGAGAAGTCAAATGTTTCCTTTCTCATTGCTACTTATTTTTTATGACAAGGGCAGCTCTCTGCGTGAATAACACAAACTCCGTGTTTCGTGTCCACTACCAGATAATCGTGCTCTTCTTCTGTGATTACAGATATACCAACTCTCTTTGCAGGTTTATCGCTATTAGCCAATGAGCGAATGCCCTCAAATATCAATGCTCCTACAAGCAAACACAAGACGAACCAAACGGCTGACTTGATTAAATTTAAAATCTTATTCTTCATCTTCACACATTTTATTCCATATATTAACACACTCAACGAACTCTTCGACTTCTTCTATACTATTCAATATAATAGTAATGCTTCCATCTTCGTTCCAGTGCTGATTACTTACATCTACCATAGCTTTAGAATTTATTGCCAACAACTTTTAGTCGTCTATTACGCAACATACTCCCTAAAGTATTTGGATAGAGAACAGGGCATTCTGTATTCACTAAACTAAAACTAGTGTTGCCTTGATTCCAAACAACTTCATAGATTGCTTTTGTTTCTTGGCTTTGCAGAAGGTCGTGCTCCCAAATTTCTTTACCTTTGCAATCTGTCAGTCCTGTGAGCTGACAGATGGTAGAGGGGTCAATTGGTGATGTCAGTCGTTTCTCAAAGTCTGTCATCCAGACGTTATCTGAATCTTTGTGGTGAACCAAGTCACCTTTTATCCATTTTCCATCCAAGGTTTTCTTTGCCTTAAACTTTATATTTCCTATTTCCATAAGCTATTTCTTTTAATCGAATTTATTGCCAATGACTTCCATATTTTCAGATGGGAAATGGCATAAGAAGAAACCATACCCAAAGCAGAATGCTATTGATTTATTATCCCAAACAATAACGCCTCTTCTCTCGGCATTGTTATCTTTGTATGTAACTATATCCCCTTCATAGATAGGTGTTCCATTCTTATCTTTCAGTCCCGTGAACTGGCAGACGGTAGAAGGGGCAACGTCTGATACATTAAATCCATTTCTTAAGATGGCAATCTTACCATCTTCTTTATGGATTAAATCGCCTTGTACCCAAGCTCCATCTAAGATACTCTTTGCCTTGAACTTGATATTTTCTATTTTCATAAGCTATTCATATAAAATTGTTACTCTTCTACTTTTATCAACCTTCAATATAGCCTCCTTGGCTTTATCAACCGAAGGAAACAAATACTCTGGACAAAGGTTATATGCGCCATAATCCCAATAATGGATAAGCCCAAAGAGCAATGAATGTCTCTTATCTACACGAAAAGCAAAGATTGGCTCATTCCAAGAATCATAATGTATGCCTTTAACAGCCTTGCTTTTATGATACATATCTACTATTCTATATGTTGCCATAACTATTCTTCTTTAAGTTCGACTGGCTCATCGGAAAAAGACAATTCTCTTCCGATGAGTTTCTTGATGCTACCACTACAAAGAGAAATCTCAGTAAATGTATCTTTCCAACCATAATAGTTATCTTCATCCGTCACTCTTATTGGCTTACACATTGAGATAAATTCTCTTCCTTGTTTTGTTACTGCTACCCATGCCATAACTATTCCTCCTCTTTTATACCAAATGGAATACCGTCAGCAAAGGCATAACCATCAAACATATTTTCATAACTAAATGGAGTATTATTCATGCCAACTATTACACCTCTTGCGATAAACGTAACCATATAATATCCACTTTTTGCATTTTTAAACTTCGTAAACCCAAACGGCTGATGCTTTAGCATTTCCTGCCAGCACTCTTCTGCATCCTTGAATGGTCTGTACTTTGGCTCTGGCTTGATTCGGTACTCTGTATTATTCCAAAACTCAATCTCTTTCATTTCCGCCCAATCATTCGGAACATCTGTACATTCTAAGGCACTCGGTTTTGTCCTACACTCAATTGCCTTTCCTTCTGCAAAAGCTTGCAGAATAGGATAAAATTCTTTAGCTTGATTTCTGTCCATACTTAATCATTTTTATATTCTTCCCATCCATTCTCCCAAGAACCACCTGAACGGATAGCCCAAAACTCTTGTTGAGGAAGGATAGTTCCTTCTTCATCAACTAACTCATTTCCTTTGTATTGAACAAACTCACCTTTTAAAAATGAGTTATGTCTTATCGGCTTTCCTACGCTGATAGCGAAAGCCATTGCTTCTTGCTTTGTCATATCAATCCTCCAACTTTTCAATAGGTTTCCAATGAGTGATAATATTACCATAGAGCTTGTTGTATCTAAAGCTATTGCCTACATTAATGTATTTGTCTCTTGAATCAGTCCATACTTCCGTAGGTTTTACTTTGCTACAAACTTCCACATTCTCGTTATAAGGAGGCAACTCATCCTCAACAGATACCCAGTCTGACTTTCCTAACTCTATCAAAGCATCATGCAATAAGCTATTTGCCTTTCTCAAAGGAGCATTATGCTTATCGCTTCCAAACTCCAAGCTATCAATATTGCTGCTGATAACTTCTTGTATCAACTCTTTAACTTTCTTCTTATTCATAGTTGTCACAAATTAAAATATTCACGTATCTGCTCACCTGTCATGTGATATACCTCAGATATTCGGCAGTCTCTAATTGGGCTATCCCATGCACTGGTAGGTTCATCATTACAACTACCATCAGCAACACGCTCTACGGCTTCTTCTGGTCCTGTTGCAAAGTCAACGCTTAGAAG